>ERZ772956.366-NODE-366-length-35454-cov-13.108167_pt1 | contig 35454 bp, 26 predicted proteins | sample MGYA00580683_ERZ772956 | MGnify/ENA primary metagenome ERZ772956 (study PRJEB29015, sample SAMEA2738077) | human oral metagenome | biome: human oral; feature: human-associated habitat; material: saliva | place: China | collected 2212 ... | reverse complement strand
GAGTAAAGATGCTCGTTTCGCGCAGAAGGACGGAAAGACCCCGGGACCTTTACTATAGCTTGGTATTGGTGTTCGCTTGGACTTGTGTAGGATAGGTGGGAGACTGTGAAGCTGCCGCGCCAGCGGTGGTGGAGTCGTCGTTGAAATACCATTCTGGTTCAAGCGGTCACCTCAACCTAGACCCGTGATCCGGGTTGGGGACAGTGCCTGGTGGGTAGTTTAACTGGGGCGGTTGCCTCCTAAAATGTAACGGAGGCGCTCAAAGGTTCCCTCAGCCTGGTTGGTAATCAGGTGGCGAGTGCAAGTGTACAAGGGAGCTTGACTGTGAGACCGACGGGTCGAGCAGGTGCGAAAGCAGGAACTAGTGATCCGGCCATGGCACGTGGGTGCGTGGTCGCTCAACGGATAAAAGGTACCCCGGGGATAACAGGCTGATCTTGCCCAAGAGTCCATATCGACGGCATGGTTTGGCACCTCGATGTCGGCTCGTCGCATCCTGGGGCTGGAGTCGGTCCCAAGGGTTGGGCTGTTCGCCCATTAAAGCGGTACGCGAGCTGGGTTCAGAACGTCGTGAGACAGTTCGGTCCCTATCCTCTGTGCGCGCAGGAAACTTGAGAAGGGCCGTCCCTAGTACGAGAGGACCGGGATGGACGAACCTCTGGTGTGCCAGTTGTACCGCCAGGTGCATGGCTGGTTAGCTACGTTCGGGAAGGATAACCGCTGAAAGCATCTAAGCGGGAAGCCTGCTCCAAGATGAGGTTTCCAACACCCCCTCCTTTGTGGGGTGTGAAGGCCCCCAGCAGACTACTGGGTAGATAGGCCAGAGGTGGAAGCACAGTAATGTGCTCGTAAGCCGACTGGTACTAATCGGCCAACACTAAACACAACCCCCCCACACACACAAACAATGAGGGGGAACACGACACGCTTGTGCTCACAACCACTATACGAATCACATCCAACCCACAAACCCCCCAAAACACACGCGCACACCACGCGCATGTGGGGGGTGGGGAGTGGATACACCAAACTTGCGGTGGTCAGAGTATTGGGGAAACGCCCGGCAACATTCCGAACCCGGAAGCTAAGCCCAACAACGCCGATGGTACTGCACCCGACAGGGTGTGGGAGAGTAGGAAACCGCCGCAACCACACCACAAAAAAGGTGGGGGGTAGAGCCTTTGGAAAGGGGGGAACACGCCTGTGTTCCTTGGTTCCCTTTGCTCCACCCCCCACCCCCCTTTTCATTTCACACACAACAATCCCTGCAAGTGGTGCACCAGACACGCCAACACACAACCGGGGGGCAAACCCGGATTACTACTGCAAAGACGCACAACCCCACCCACAACACGCAAACACACCAAGCTTTACAGACACCAACACCGGCCAAGGGGACACACGGAGCAAACAGGGAACAACACGCCCACTTTTTCGACGACAACGAGCGGTGCACCAGCCCCACAGGCGGCGGATAAGTCCAAGCACTCACACACCAACCCGAACCTCCCCTTCAACACCCAAACCACAACATCCGACTCAATCACCACCACCCCCAACCAGTGCCACCCCCGGAACGGCACCACACATTTAGGCCACTATCCCAGCTTTGCCACCCCGCTTGTACTCTCGACGGGCCTGAAGGGCGGGCGGTTGCGCCGAGATCATGTTTCGGGGTGTTCGAGTGGGGGTAGGCGGGTGTTTGCTGACCCTGTTTGTAGTTTCGGCGGGGCTCAAGGGCTGGAGATAGCGCCGAGATCATGTTTCGGGCTCTTCGAATGGGCGGTGGTTCGCGCATAACCTCTCATCCGAAGCACAAGCACCTCTCAGCCCATTTCTCGCCATGATCAACACGGGCCACACCGAAGAGCCCGCCAAGACACACACCCCGACCACGCACAACCGGTACCACACAAGGTGCCAGATGAACTCAATAGCTTTTCGGTTCTCCTCTGTGAGCCTCTGGCCCCTTGTTAGGGTTCATCAGAAGGATGTCTTCATCCACACATCCGCACACGAGCTTGTTCACCCAGACAGCTCTTTCATCAACACAGTTCGTTTACTGACACAGAGAGGATCCACCATTATGTGGAAGAAGCTCGCCGTTATCGTCACCTCCGGTGCTCTCGCCCTTTCGATGTCCGCTTGCGGTGAGAAAGACGACGCAAAGTCGGGAGCCAAGGAAGGTACTCAAGACACGGTCTCCGCCGCCCCTGAACAGAAGAAGTCGGATACGGCGACCGCAGATATGGACCTTGACGAGTTCTTGGCCGCCTATGAGAGTTGCGTCGACGACTACGTAGCGTTCAGCGAGAAGTTCAAGGAGAGCTCGAATCCCCTATCACTGACGCAGGAAGCCGCCGAGCTGCAGCAGAAGGCTGAGACCTTCACCCAAGAGGCTGAGAAGTGGAAGGTGGAATCATTGAGTGAAGAAGAGCTTTCCCGCCTCGGAGAGGTGATGGAACGCTGTAGCCAGAAGATGCTGACCGTGCTCGACAACCTCAATGAGGGCGCCAAAAAGATGCTCGGCTGAGGAGCTGCGGGCGCTTGCTGCTGAGCGTAGACTGCGCGAATCCGGTGCCTGTCTTCACACTGAGATGAGTGGAAACGAGAGTCGGGACAGCGGATATACGAGGGGCTGGGTGTGAAACTCAATAAAGTTTCACACCCAGCCCACGTGTGTGATGGGAGGAACTCTTTCGTTCGATCGCTCCTCCTCAAGGACAGGTGCAGCACCCTACGAAGGAATAGCCCTACGAAGGAATAGCCCCGCGAAGGAGTAACCCCGCGAAGGAGAACTCCGGGAGCCATTCATCGGCGTGAGAACCTGCGGGCGACACAGGACATGTCGGCCCGCTCAAGAAGAGCGGAATCTTTCCCATGAACGCCTTGGTACGAATGAACGCCTAGTTTTGGGTGAACGCCAAGGTGTTGGCGTGAATACGAAAGAGAAGTTCCCTTGAATCGAAGGAGATGGGGGCAGCGTCCCAGGTCGTTTTGTGCTGAGGATGCCTCTTCTTCTCCTGCTTGAGCAGCCTCGCCGTTGTCCAGCGTAGTCCTCCCGCGACGCTCAACGTACTCGGCCCACGTTGCTCAACACTGCCCTCGCTCAAGGGGTTTGCACGGCTCTGTACGGGTTCAACGGTCCTTGCGCGGGTTCAGCGCCGCTCGCGCAGAGGTGAATTGTTGATCGCTGTTTTCACTTGGACTAAAGTTTCGGGTAGCCGAAATCTAAAGGAGAATTGAGAATGCACCGCGCCCCCCACGGTCGCCCCGTCCTCGTCTGCGCCCTCGGCGCTCTTGCCGCCGCTGGAACGCTCAGTGCCTGCACAACGACGGACGCCACGAGCAGTGATTCAGCGAACTCCGCAATTAAAGTTGTTGCCACCACTACCCAGATCTGCGACTACGTCACCCAGATCGCTCAAGGCGCCCCCGCTGAAGCGGGCCTCGCCCTGAAGAAGACGGGATCCGATGCGAAGACCACTCAGATCGGCGCACCTGACAATGAAGCGAAGAGCAGAATCGAACTCACCTGCCTTCTCGCTCCCAATGCCTCCGCCCACGAGCACGAAATGACGCCCCTCCAGCAGAAAGCACTCGCCGGCGCTGACATCATGCTCGTTTCCGGTGTCGACCTCGAACACTTCCTCGACTCAGCGATCGAATCCTCCGGCTTCCACGGAACCATGGGCGTCACCACCGGCGTTCTCACCAGCACAGAAGTGAGCGACCCTGAAGCGAACGCCTCGAAGGAAGCCGCACTGCCCTACACGATCGACCGGGGAATCAAGAAGGTCGAGGTCGAGAAATGGCCCTTCCCTCCTGCAGAGGGTGAAAGCGAGCCCGAGTTCTCCTACGACCCCCATGTGTGGACCAGCCCGAAGAACGCCGCCATCCAAGTGGCGAATATCGGCTCCTTCCTGGAAAAAGCAGCCCCGGAATCCGCCGAGGCCCTCAAGAGCTCCGTTGCCGCATACGAGGAGCGCCTGTCCGAGCTCGATACCTGGACGAAGGAATCCATCGACTCAGTCCCCGAAGGCCAACGAATCCTTTTCTCCTCCCACGACGCCTTCGGATACTTTTCGAAGAGCTACGGCATTGAATTCATCGGCGCTGCTCTTTCAGACTTCAATGAACAGCAAGACGCAACCGCATCGCATATCAGCCAAGAAGCCGAAAAAGTGAAAGCCAGCGGTGCTCGCGCCATCTTCGCGGAGAACTCGAATAACTCCAAGTCCATCGAAGCCATCGCTCGAGCCGCCGGAGTGAACGCCGTCGTCGGAGAAGACGCCCTTTACGGAGACTCCCTTGGCCCCCAAGGTACGGAAGGGGAAACCTACATTGGCTCGATCCTCCACAATGTCACCACTATCGTGAATGCATGGAACGGAACCGTCGCGCCCGTGCCCACCAGTCTCGGCGGCGCACAGTGAGCCCCTCAGAGGACAACGACCTCAAGGCTGGCCTGCCCCGACTCGTCTTCGACCACCTCGCCGTCGGATACGGTGGACACCCCGTCCTCGTTGACGTGAGCGGGGTACTCGAAGCGGGGCAGGCCCTCGCTCTCGTCGGCCCCAATGGATCAGGGAAAACAACCCTGCTCAAAGCACTCACGGGTGCCGTTGAAATCCTCGGTGGAGAAGTCCACAAACCTCAGGGGGCAATCGGATACGTCCCCCAAAACGCGGACCTCGACCTCTCCTTCCCCGTCACTGTCGAACACGTCGTCATGATGGGGCTCTACAAGGAGATCGGCTGGGGGCGCTTCCCCAGAGCGCGCCACCGGTCCCGAGTCGAAGCAACCCTCGAACGTGTCGGACTCGCCGAGCTGGCGCGCCGACGCTTCGGGGACTTATCAGGTGGGCAACGCCAACGAGCCCTCCTGGCTCGCGCCCTCGTCGCCGAACCCGCGCTCATCTTGCTCGATGAGCCTTTCAACGGCCTCGACCAGCCGAACCGTGATGCCCTCATCGACATCATCAAGGACGCGAAAGCCAAGGGCGTCATGATCGTCGCCTCAACACACGACCTCAGCCTTGCTGATTCGGTCTGTGATCAGGCCCTCCTCGTCGCAGGACGACAAATCGGCTTCGGAGCAGTGGACTCCGTCCTCTCCGCTCACAACCTCGCCCTCGCGTATGGGGGAGGAGCAGATGCCGTGCGGAGTCGACTCTCCGTCTCGCCGCTGCCTGAGACGATCGAGGCCGCAGGCTAATGGGAGTCCTCCACGCCTTCATCGCGGCCATTGAACAACTGCGAAGCCTTGCCTCCCACATCCCCGGTATCGCCCCGCTCGCACAAGAGGCCTTCCTCTTCCGCCCCTTCATCCTCCTCCTCGTTCTCGGGGTAGCAGCAGGGGCAGTCGGCACCCTCGTCAACCTCAGGAGAGTCGAGTTCAACGCCGAAGCGATGGTCCACTCAGTGTTCCCGGGAATCGTCGCAGGCTTCGCCTTCGGAGGCACTGACGCGATCCCACTCGGAGCCTCCCTGACAGCCCTCCTCGTCGTCGCCGCCCTCGTCCTCGTCGAGCACACGGAAGCGCATCACGAGGGCGGGACCGCAGTTGTCCTCACCGCCTTCTTCGGGCTCGGCATCGTGATCTCCCTGAAAAAGGGCGATATGTCAGGCCAACTCGAGGCCCTCATGTTCGGACGCCTCCTCGAAGTGACGGACGCGAGACTCCTCCAATCGCTCATCGTCTGCCTCCTCGCCCTCCTCCTCGTCATCGCGACATGGAAAGAAAACATCCTGGTCGCCCATGATCGCGAAGGCGCGAGGGCGATGGGGATCAACCTGCTCGCCGTGGATCTCGCTCTCAACAGCGCGATCGCCGCCATCGTCATCTCCGCCTCTTCCGCCGTCGGAGTACTCCTCGTCATCGCCTACCTGGTCGTCCCCGGGGCCGCTGGACGCCTCATTTCAGCGAGCGTTGGAAGAATGTGCGCCATTTCGATCCTCGTCGCCGTCCTCGGCGGGTGGTTAGGAATGCGCCTCATGCTGGTCCCCACGCCCCATCCCGTGTCTCCACAGGCCGCAGTCGTCCTCTCGATCGTTGCTCTTCTCGTGCTGATCATCGCGGGGCTGAAGATCTACACTGCGCTCCGCAGGATTATGGCGCCGAACAGGAAAGACCTCACGGAGAGCGAGCTGCAGGGGGTGGGTGCGCAGTGAATACGCTCCCCGGAATCACGACGAGCATTATCGTCCTCCCCATCATCGAACTGGTGATCCTCGGGGCACTATCGGGAATCGTCGGAACACTGGCGCTCCTCGATAAGAAGATCTTCTTCGCCGAATCACTCACCCACGGCACATTCCCCGGAGCAGTCCTCGGCGTCGTCATCGCACACGGCTTCCACCTCGGACACGGGCCGACCTCAATCGCGCTCTTCATCGGAGCCGCACTCTTTTGCCTCCCACTGGGATGGCTGATGCGTTTCCTCGCGGATCTGCCCGGGATCTCCTCACAAGCGGCAGCGGGAATCATCCTGTCATTCGGATTCGCTCTCGGCTATTTCCTCGCGAAATGGTTCGCGCCCCTGCCCCTGCAAGTCCAAGCCTTCCTCACGGGCTCTGTGCTCACCGTCGGCCCCTGGGACGTGTGGGCGGCGGGCGCGGCACTCCTCCTCACCTTCCTCGTCCTCATCGTCTGGGGCAAGGACCTCATCGCCTGCGCCTTCGACCCTGCGGCGTATCTAACGAGCGGACGCAACCCGCAGCGGATGGGAGAAGTGATCCTCGCGCTCATCCTCATCACGGTGGTCACTCTCATCCCCGCAGTCGGCACGGTCCTGTCGATTGCACTCCTCGCCGCTCCCGCAGCAGGCCTCGCCCCCCTCGTCAAGTCCGTCAAACAACTGATGATCGCCGCACCGGTGGCGGGGATTCTCATCGGGCTCGGCGGCCTTTTCCTCGGAAGCATTGCGGATTTGTCGATCGGCGGAACGATCTCGGTGCTCGCGGGACTCTTCTACGCCCTGTGCCGCCTGCTCGCTTCACGCGGACGCGCAGCCTCGCGCACGCTCAGCCACTGACTTCGCACAAGGCAAGCCGGGGTGAGACGATGAGGCCGTGGAGAACAGTGATACGCCCGTCCAAGGTCCCGGCTCGATCCTTCTAGCGGCCACCCCCATTGGGGACGTCGCCGACGCCTCGCCGCGATTCATACGCGCCCTCGGCGAAGCCGAGATCATCGCGGCCGAAGACACGCGCAGACTCCTCGGCCTTGCGAATCGCCTTCAGACGCGCATCACAGGCACACTTATCAGCCTCCACGACCACAACGAAGCCGATAAGGCCGAACGCCTCGTCGATCTGGCAGAAGGTGGGGCCCGGGTCCTGCTCGTCTCCGATGCGGGAATGCCGACCGTGTCCGACCCGGGGTTCCGGGTTGTCAGAGCTGCCGTCAACAGGGGAGTGCAGGTCAGCGCCCTTCCCGGCCCCTCCGCGCCCATTACGGCGCTGGCGGTGTCCGGGCTTCCCTCAGACCGTTTCAGTTTCGAAGGATTCCTGCCCCGCAAGCCCGGAGAAGCACAGGCGTATCTTTTAGCTCTCGCCCACGATCCCCACACCCTGATCTTCTTCGAATCGCCCAAGCGCCTCAACGAAACCCTGCGCGCAATGGCCACAACCTTCGGCCCGCAGCGCCAAGGGGTCGTCTGCCGTGAACTGACGAAGACTCACGAGGAGATCCTTCGCGGCGAGCTCGAATCGCTCGTGGAGCAGACCACGGGTGAAGTGCTCGGGGAGATCACGATCGTCATCGCCGGCTACCGGGGAAGAGGAAACGCCGAGGAGCACGTGCCAGCCGTTCTTGCGCTCGCATCGGAGGGAATGAGACTCAAAGACGCTGCCGCCGAAGTCGCCGAAGCGACCGGCTTGCGTAAGAACGAGCTCTACAAGGCGGCGCTGCGCCGTAAAGAAAAAGGGTGAGCGGGGCGGCGCTACCTCCTCCACAGCGCAAGATCCAGCCTCGCGATGCTCCGCGCGCCCCCGCTTCCCGCTCCAACGGCCGAGCTTCCTCGCTACGACAGCGGCGCAGAAGCAACCTCCGCGATCCCTGCTTCACTCAAACGCTTCGAAGCAGTCGCCCCGGTCTCAACGCTTACGGGCTCAGTCAAGTCGGAGAGGACTCGCACCTCAAAACCCGCGCGCTTCGCATCAAGCGCGGTCTCGCACACGCAATGCGACTGAGCAAGACCCACAACATCAACCTCGGTGATTCCCGCCGCCCGAAGGGCCTCCTCAAGGCTCGCCCCATCCTCGGCCACCCCCTCGAAACCTGAATAGGCTGCGCAATACTGGCCCTTCTTCACCCTAATATCCGCATGAAGATCTGCCAGCGCCGGATGGAGCTCAGCCTCGGGCGTGCCCGCGACACCATGAGGCGGCCAGGTGTCCACGAAATCGGGAGCCGATGAGAAATGCTTACCCGGATCGATATGCCAATCCTGAGTCGTCGCCACCAGCGCATACTCACCGCCGCGCTCGGCGACGAAACGGGCAATACGTTCTGCGCAGGCGTTCCCCCCATCAACGGGAAGCGCCCCGCCCTCGCAGAAAGTGGGCTGGACATCGACAACGATCAGTGCGCGGCTCATGAAGAACTCCTTAAGAGGGGGAATGATGCTTCCAACTTAGTCGCGAAGAGGAGAAAAGGGGAGATGGGGCGCTTCGACTGAGCCTGTGGCGGCGACTAGGCTAGGAGGCTATGAGTCGAATTCTGTCCGCCGTCGCATGGCCCTACGCCAACGGCCCCCGTCATATTGGACACGTCGCCGGATTCGGAGTCCCCTCCGATGTCTTCTCGCGCTACATGCGAATGGCCGGTCATGACGTCCTCATGGTTTCTGGAACCGACGAGCACGGCACCCCAATCCTCGTCGCCGCCGACTCCGAGGGCGTGAGCGCACGCGAACTCGCGGATCGGAACAACCGTCTCATCGTTGAAGACCTCGTCGCCCTCGGCCTGTCCTACGACCTCTTTACGAGGACGACCGCGGGCAACCATTACGCCGTCGTGCAAGACATGTTCCGCACCGTGCGCGACAACGGCTACATGGTCGAACAGGTCACTCGAGCAGCGATCTCACCCTCGACGGGCCGGACCTTGCCCGACCGCTACATCGAGGGCACCTGCCCGATCTGCGGAACCGAGGGCGCTCGCGGAGACCAATGCGACGCCTGCGGCAACCAACTGGACCCGACCGAACTTATCGACCCTCATTCGCGCATCAACGGTGAAACCCCCGAGTTCGTCGAGTCAACCCACTACTTCCTTGACCTTCCCGCCCTCGCCGAAGCCCTGTCCGAGTGGCTTGATGAGCGTGAGAACTCAGGCTCCTGGCGTCCCAATGTCATCAAATTCTCCAAGAACTTCCTTGAGGACATCCGCCCGCGCGCCATGACCCGCGACATCGACTGGGGAATCCCGGTTCCCGGTTGGGAGGATCAACCCTCTAAACGCCTCTACGTGTGGTTCGACGCCGTCATCGGCTACCTTTCGGCCTCAATCGAATGGGCGAGGCGCTCGGGCGACCCCGAGGCCTGGCGCAAGTGGTGGAACGACCCCCAGGCCCTGTCCTACTACTTCATGGGCAAGGACAATATTGTTTTCCACTCGCAGATCTGGCCCGCTGAGATGCTCGGCTACAACGGTCAAGGAGCAAAAGGCGGAAAGCCCGGTGAGCTCGGCGTCCTCAATCTCCCCACAGAGGTCGTCTCCTCCGAGTTCCTCACCATGGAGGGAAAGAAGTTCTCCTCCTCCCACGGCATCGTCATCTATGTGCGCGACATGCTGGCCCGCTACCAGGCGGATGCGCTCCGCTACTTCATCTCCGCCGCAGGACCTGAGACTTCCGACGCGGACTTCACCTGGGCGGAGTTCCTGCGTCGTACCAATGGTGAGCTCGTCGCAGGCTGGGGTAACCTCGTGAACCGCACGGCCTCGATGATCGCGAAGAAGTTCGGCGAAATCCCCGCCCCCGGCCCCCTCCAGGACATTGATCGGGCGCTCCTCGACGAGGTCGGCGCAGGTTTCGACACCGTCGGCGATCTGATTCGCCATCACCGTCAAAAGGCCGCGCTCGCCGAGGCGATGCGCCTAGTCGGCGAGGCAAACAAGTACGTCACTGAGACCGCGCCCTTCAAACTCAAGGCCCCTGAGGAGCGTGAGCGCCTCGCGACGGTCTTGCACACCCTGGCGCAGGCTGTAGCGGACCTCAACCTCATGCTCTCCCCCTTCCTTCCCCACGCTGCGAACGACATCGACACAGTCATGGGTGGGCAGGGGAAGATCGCCCCGATGCCGCGCATTGAAGAAGTTGAGGAACTCAATCCCGAGGTCTTGCCAGCCGCCTTCGAAGGGCGAAGCGGCTACCCGATCATCACGGGTGACTACACCTGCGCCCCGACCTGGGAGCGTCACGAGATTGAAGTCGGCACCCCCATCGCCAAGCCGACGCCGGTGTTCGTCAAACTCGATGAGAGCATCGTCGAAGAAGAACTCGCCCGCTACGCGGATTCGGTTCCAGACGATGTGACGGGCGCCTGAGACCCTAGGACCCTAGCTCGAAGGCGGGGCTGCAGTGGTGACTGCAGCCCCGCCTTACGGGTTTTTGAGCCGCTCGGCGGCTCAGAGAAGAACTGTTCTCTCAGTAGTGGCTCGCGACGGGAGTACCGATCGTCGCCCAGGTGTAGACCTCGTGCGCGGCCCCGACTGGCAGATTCACGCAGCCGTGCGAGCCGCCCACAGATCCGCGTCCGAAGCTCGACACCCAAGGAGCGCCGTGCATCGCGTAGGAGCCCGTGAAGTAGGAGACCCAGGGGACATCGCGTGCACAGTACGGCCAATCAGGAGTACACCCCATGTCCTGGCTCGCATACTGCAGGTACACGTGGAACAGGCCCGTAACGGTCTCATGACCTGGCGCCCCGTGATTGATCGCAAAGGGGCCAATCACGGGAGTCTGCCCCTCATAGCCGGTGAGACGATTTGCTGACAGATCAATGTCAATCCACTTCTCGCCCTCTGCCATCGGGTATGCGTAACCCTCGTATCCGGCCATCACCTGACGAGTCTCGCGAGTGGGTTCGACCTTGTCGTAGTTGAAAGTCGCGCTGTAGGACTCGCCCTTACTCACAGCGTCGAAGAGGGCGGAAGCGATGTCAGAAACATTATTCGCAGCCAGTCCGCTCTTACCGGGATAAGCCTCCTCAACGAGGACGTTGCCCGCCGAATCCACATTGTCGTAGATCGGAATCGGAGCAACGTTCGTTTTCTGAGCGATCTGCTCCACCCAGTCGTTGACGGCGTGAGAATCAAGGGCGGCTTTGGCCGTCTCATCGGGAATCTTCGGCAGGCTCACCCAAGCGGTTTTCTCAAGCGCAGTCGCCGTGAAAGTGTCGATCCCATCCCCGAGCTTCACCTCAGGAGCGATCAGGCTGTTCGCAGCATCGGCGACTTTCTGCGCCTCATCCGTTGTCGCTTGAGGATCGTGTTCCTTCACCTCAACACTGACCGAGGTTGAGCTAAGAGTTGAGAGCGCAGTGTCGATCGCCTGCTCGAGAGGCGAGGTCTCGATGGACAAGCCCGAAGAACCCTCCGTGACCTTGAATGTCCCATCCGCATCAGCGAAGACCCCAGCATTCACGGGGGCGGGCCCCTGACTTTCAGAGAGTCGCTGAGTGAAACGGGTAAAGGCCTCGGAATCCTTGGTGACGACCGGTTCGATCGAGTTCGATGAGAACAAAGCCGTAAACCTGGCGAGCACATGATCTGAACGCTCAAGAGCGGCGCGAGCGGTCGCGTCCTCGTCAATTGAGACACCCAGGTCGGCAAGGGACGCCTGAGCAGAAGAAGACCCGACCGTAATGTTGATCTTCGTCTGGTTTTCAAGATCGGCGACGAGAGAGGCGATCGCGCTCTCTTTCATGCCGGAAAGCGAATGGCCCGCAACAGTCGTGTTCAGCAGGGCCCTGTCGGAGAAGGAATACGCATAAGCGCCCGATGCTCCGACAATGAGCGTGAGCGCCCCGAGGGTGCCGAAAAGCAGGACCTTGCGTCGAGTCGAAAATGTCTGTGTCATCGGAGTCCATCTTAGGGAAAGACCAAGTCTTCGGGAAGCGCAAGAAAAGTGGCCTCTTGCCCATTTTTAGGCAGAATCTGGCTCGTCAATCACCCTTTCTCTTCGCTTCGCGACCGACTGCGAAGGCCGCCACGATCAGGGAGACTCCCAGAAGCGCCACCAGAGCGATGAAGAACAGGGGCAGGTTCTCAGGCTCGAGGAAAGGCAGGGCCATGAGGAAAACCGAGGTCAGCATGATGATGCACGCCCACACGAGTTGTCCGACTCGAATGGAAGTCGCGCCCGTCGGCGAAGTTTTCGGCGCATCGGCCACGGTCCATACCTTCGGCTTTTGAGGATCACTGGGCCTTTGAGAATCAGCGAGGTGATCTTTCCCACCTGTCCCGTTCAAAGAGGCGGGAGAGGATGTTTCAGAGGCCGGAGGCTCCTGTACGGGCATCTCTTGGGTGGGGGTGTCTCGCGTCTCTGGGGTCTTGTGCTCATCGTTCACACGGATCTGCGAGTTCGCGTCATCAGTGGGATTCGAGCTTCGAGCGGGGGTACTCATCTCGTTCATCTCAAGCTCCTAAAAGGAATAAGGGGAGGAAAACAGTTCAACAGTTCAAAGGACAGTTCAGGGGGAGCCGATTCACAATGAACGTGGAGCGGTCCTCGGCTTTGGGGCCGCCGACTGAGGTGCCTCGGTTCCAGACTGCGGAACCGGTGAAGACTGGGAGCTCTCAGGAGCAGGCGAGGACTCTTCATAGGCGAAGGTCAAGAGGTCTTGTGGGATGCGAACCGTGATCCCTTCATCCTTCGTCCATGTCGGTGAAACAGCGCTGACCTGTTCTTCACTGCCGTCAAGCTTCGCGCAGGCTTTGAGCGCATCCGCCCAGCCATTGTTTAGACCATCGGCGTAGGAGGTTGATACTCCTTCGAGCATGCCATTGCAGATGAAACGGATGGGCTGGTCTTTTCGTGCCTTCACTGTGAGGGTCACAAGAGAATCATCCACGCTGATCTCCTTGGAGACTCCCGCGGGCGCATCCCTGAGATCGAGGACGACGAAGCCGGAAGAATCAGAGGGAATCTCATTGACCTTCCAATCGAAGTGATCAGAGACGAGAGCGTCACTCGGGAAGTTCAAGGGGGGATGATCCTCACTCGCCAAGAGACCCACGAGAGTTGTCGGCCAGGCGAGGAAGAAGCCGAGCAGGGACAAAGCGATGAGCCAGCCTGCGCCCCGATCTTTGAAGGACGCGTAGGCGAGGGCGAGGCCCACGATGAAAAGGGAGATTCCCGCGCCGATGAGGCCCGAACGGATCTGAGCCTCCGGGTTGCCGATACGGGAGAAATAGAACATCGTGGCGAAGGTCGCGGCGATTGAGAGGAGCACGAGCCCCGTGATGACGAGGTTGAAACCTTTGCTCACCGTTTTGAACACGACGCGTGGCGGGCGCGTCCACGCCGAGGGGGAATGAGAGGAGGCGACAAGAGGAGAAGGGCCTACTGGCATGTGCGATGAGGAATAGGGCACCTGAGGAGACGAGGGGTCTGTGTTCTGGGCAGTGGGGGGTGAGGACAGAGGATTCCCTTGAACGCCGGGCTCGGCTCCACTGCTGTGTGGGACTGAGGGGGCCTGAAAGAACGGTACATCCGAGGCACCCGGTGCGCGAGCACTCCCAGGAGCGGGGAAGGAGGTCCCGGGGGAGGCAGAAGTAGGCGGAGTCCACGCGGGTCCACTCTGCGGCGTCCACCCCGAAGAAACGGGCCGGGTGGGAGAGGAGTGAGGCTGGGAGGAACGCGAAGCGAGGACCACGGCGAGGACCACGAGTGCCAACAGCAGCATCCCGAGGCCCATGAGCAGACTCACGAGAACCGATGCGGGGCCGAAGAGCTCGAATCCGATCGTCGGCCCAAAACCGGCGCCCAAGAGGATGAAGAGGAACACTCCGAGGTGAGCAATGTCGAATCGCCCCTTGGTGAGTTCCTCGAAGTGGATCCGCCCATCGCGTTCTTCTGGGAGCAGAGCCCAAGCGAGCGCATAGAACACCAAGACGAAGGGGAAGAAAAGCGCCGCGACCACGGTGATTCCGCGAACGAGGGCGAGATCCCAAGCGCTTTTGGCGGATACACCCGCACAGACTCCGCCAATGGTGCGAAGCTCGGGGCGGTACCATCCTGAGCGGCGAATCGAATCGAAGAAGCCTGAAGGGCGAGGGGAAGGTGCCCCAGGGGGAGGGGCCTGGAATTGTTGCCCGCCGAAGTGATCACCTGTGGGATGAGAGTTCGGCGTACTGGAGTAATTGAAGCCGTTGTTCATGACATCAACTTTCCTCCCGCAGCTGCGCGGAGAAAATGGGGTACGGCCCTGATCCTCCCCTGAATGGTCCCGTAGGAGCCCCTGCTTCGCACTCGGGTCGTGAGACGATGAGTTCCGTGAACGCCCCGATCTCCCCCTCCTCTTTGAGGTGGGTTCCGCCCTCCTCGGAGGGGAGGCCCTCTGCGCCCACCGGGGGAGGTGGAATGAACCCGAACCCGGGGATATACACAGCACAACCCCAGGAATGGGCGCCCTTCCCCTCTCGCAGGCTCCGCCCACCGCTACGGCGCGCGACTGGTGCCTCCAGCGAACGGGCAACCCCGTGGATGGCGGGAGTCTGCTCGGGCATCGCCTTACACGCGGGTGTGCGCGTATCCCTCGTGCGGTGGAGCTTCGTTGTCCTCTCTGCGCTCGGCGGTGCAGGAGTCCTGCTGTACCTATGGCTGTGGGTCATGGTGCCAAAAGACAGCGGTGAGCTACATGGCATCGGCACAACAGTCCTCTCACGCGGACTCGAAGCGATCGACTTGAAACGGATGCGCCTCACCGTGCGCAATCAACTTCTCGGCGCGGGCATCCTTCTCATCCTCATCGCCCTCGGGGTGGTGATCCTCAGCCGCGCCGGCTTCGCGTCCATTAGGGATATCGCCGCCACGCTATCAATCGTTCTCGGCATTGGCCTCGTGTGGAGCCAAGCCGGCGCTCTCGAGCAGTGGCGCTCCATCAGATTCCTCGCGAGCATCATCTCGGGCGTCATCCTCCTCTCCCTCGGGATCCTCCTCTTCGTCGCCCGAGGGGATCCTCCGATCATCCTTTTGCGCGGCGGCCTCATCGGGGCGGTCATCGTCGCGGGCGTCCTCTTCGCACTCGCGCCCCTGTGGCTGAGAACCTCGAAAGATCTTTCCGCATCACAAGCCCAGCAGGTTCGTGACGCTGAAAGAGCGGATATTGCTGCCCACCTGCACGACTCCGTCCTCCAAACCCTCACTCTCATCCGCGCCTCGGCTGAAGATCCGAAAAGAGTACGGGCCCTGGCACTGAGCGAAGAGCGTGAGTTGCGCTCCTGGCTCTACACCGGCCGCTCGGAGGCGGCGAGTTCACTTGCCGAAGCAGTGCGCCAAAGCGTTGGTGCCCTCGAAAGTAAATTCGGCGTGCCCGTTGACGTCGTCACCGTCTCCGACGTGGAACCCGGGCCAGCTGAACTCGCCCTCGTCGCAGCCCTTGGGGAAGCAGTCACCAATGCGCTGCGCCACGGGAGCCCCCCGGTCTCCGTTTACCTCGAAGCGCGCGCGGAGAAGATCGAGGCCTTCATCAAAGATTGCGGAAACGGATTCGATCTCGACTCCATCCCCCACGACCGGCACGGAGTCCGCGACTCCATCATTGGCAGAATGGAAAGAGTCGGAGGAAAAGCGCACATCCGCGTCCGCTCATCCGGCACGGAGATCGCCCTCGAAGTGCCCAGGAAAGCCGAAAACATCCCGCACGACGCCCCGAATATCACGCACGACGCCTCGAATATCCCGCACGGCGTCCCCAACACCCAAGGAGCATCATGACGATCCGACTCGTAGTGATCGACGATCACCCGATGGTGCGCGCAGGCGTGCGCAGCGAACTCGAACACTCCGGCGCCGACCTCGTCATTGTTGGCGAAGCCGCCGACGTCGAAGGCGCCGTCGCTGCCTGCCACGAACTCAAACCCGATGTTGCACTCCTCGACGTGCACCTGCCCGGAGGGCGAGGAGGGGGAGGCGCTGAAGTGTCCGCCCGCTGCCAAGACATCGAGGGACTGTGCTTCCTCGCCCTGTCCGTTTCTGACTCTCCCGAGGACGTCGTTCAGGTCATCCGATCCGGCGCTCGCGGCTACGTGACGAAATCGATCTCCACCCCCGAACTCGTCGAAGCGATCCAACGCGTCGCATCGGGAGACGCCGCCTTCAGCCCGAGGCTCGCGGGCTTCGTCCTCGACGCATTCGGCACGGGCCAAGTCGCCATCGGAGACAACGAACTCGACCTGCTATCCGCACGCGAACAGGAAGTCATGAGGCTCATCGCCCGCGGCTACACCTACAAAGAAGTCGGCAACGAGCTGTTCATCTCCGTCAAGACCGTGGAGACGCACGTGTCAGCGGTGCTGCGTAAACTCCAGCTGTCCAACCGCAATGAACTGACCCGTTGGGCGATGCAAAGGCACATCGTGTGACGGTAAAACAGTGTGTGACGCTCCGAACTCCAAGCGGCTAGGACAGGAGTGAAAGTGCCGATACGATGGAGAGCCGAGCGGGGAACGATCCCAGCAAGGACGGAGACCTTCGTGCACCGGATCGGTTTCGATCGAGACAAGTACATCCAACTGCAGTCCCAGCACATCGCCGAGCGTCGCGCCCAATTCGGCGGGAAGCTCTACCTCGAGTTCGGCGGCAAACTCATTGACGATATGCACGCCGCCCGAGTACTCCCCGGATTCACCCCCGATAACAAGCTCGTCATGCTCCGCGAACTCGCCGAGGACGTGGAAATCATTGTCGTCGTCAACGCGAAGGACTTCCAACGCCGCAAGATGCGCGCAGACCTGGGCACCACCTACGAGGACGAAGTCCTGCGCCAGATCGATGCCTTTGGCGACTACGGACTCTACGTCGGTTCAGTCGTCATCACCCAGTGGACCGACGACAATCGCGAAGCGAAAGCCGTCAAACGCCGTTTCGAGCGCCTCGGGATCCGCGTCTACCGCCACTTCCCGATCCCGGGATACCCGAATGATGTTGCACGCATCGTCTCCGATCAGGGCCTGGGACGCAACGACTATGTGGAGACAAGTCACGACCTCGTCGTCGTCACCGCCCCCGGACCCGGGTCTGGCAAGATGGCGACCTGCCTCTCCCAGCTTTACCACGACCACAAGCGGGGCATCTTTTCGGGCTACGCGAAGTGGGAGACCTTCCCGATCTGGAACCTCCCCATTGATCATCCCGTGAATGTCGCCTACGAGGCCGCGACCGCCGACCTCGACGATGTCAATATGATCGACCCCTTCCATCTTGCCGCCCACGGCATCCAGACGGTCAACTACAACCGCGATGTTGAGATCTTCCCCGTCCTCAACCGCCTCTTCACCCAGATCCTCGGAGAATCGCCCTATCAGAGCCCCACGGACATGGGCGTCAATATGGCGGGACTGTCGATCTGCGACGACGAGGCCTGCCAAGACGCTTCAAAACAGGAAGTGATCCGCCGCTACTACAAGGCGCTCGTCACTGAGAAGAAGGAACTCGCCGAGCCCCTCCAGTCGGGACGCATCGCCTTGCTCATGAGCAAGCTCTCCATCACCGGCGAAGACCGTCCGGTCGTGGCGCCCTGCAGGAAAATGGCGAAGGCGACGAAGGCTCCGGCTGCTGCGATCGAACTGGCTGATGGGCGGATCATCCTGGGTAAGACCTCACCCCTTTTGGGTTGTTCTTCAGCGATGCTCCTCAACGCGCTCAAAGCTCTTGCGGGAATCGACCCAGAGATCGACCTGCTGGCGAGAGAGGCGATCGAACCGATCCAATCCCTTAAGACCGGCCACCTCGGTTCGCGTAACCCTCGCCTCCACACTGATGAGGTCCTCATCGCGCTCGCGGTCTCCGCTTCCACCGATGAGAATGCTCGCGCCGCCTTCGACAGGCTCGGTGAGCTCAAGGGCTGTGATGTTCACACCTCCACGATCCTCGGTTCTGTTGACGAGGGGATCTTCCGTTCACTTGGCATTCAGGTGACGAACGAGCCCGTGTATGCGACGAAGTCCCTCTACCGGAAGAAGTGACGCTCTTTTCGTAGAGGTGACACTCCCTGAAAAGGGAGGCCGGGGCCGGGTGGAGGGAGGACGAGCTCTTGGGCTCGTCTGTGTGTGGCGCTGCGTCAACGCAAGGCCTGCTTTGCCGTGAAAGAGCGCGGGGTCGCGTATCCCAGCGCGGAGTTGAGCTCTGAGGGGGATGCGCGTTCCGGGGAGGCTGTGGCTTAGGCCCCTTGTGCGGAGCTGAATGGCGGCGCGGGGTCGCGTATCCCAGTGGCGGAGGTCGCGTATCCCAGTGGTGGAGGTCGCGTACCCCAAACGATGGAGCCTTGTCTTAGGCTGGTGGGGCCATGACCGATTTCAGTGCACTTCCCGACCTCGGACCGATCGACGCTCCTTTGTGGGACCCCGCCAACGAGGACCTGCCCCTGTGGGACCCGACCGCCGGTGACCCGAGCGAGCCCGAGCCCACTGAGCCCGGGGCCTACGACCCCGCAGCTCTCGCAGCCGCGATCCCCGCTGAGATCCCGCCGGTCTGGGACGAGGACGAGTACCTGAGCGTGTCCGAGCGCTCTGTTCCCCCGGCTTCGCGCACTGCCCCCTCGGCCTTGGGGCAGGCCACGTCCTCGTCTCTTGGGCGAACCATGTCCTCAGCTCACGAGCAAGCCACGTCCTCGCAGATGAGAGCGGAAGCGCTCCTCAAAGGGCTCAATGAGCAGCAAGCACAGGCTGTCGTGCACGAGGGAGCTCCGCTCCTCATCATGGCGGGGGCAGGTTCGGGCAAGACTCGGGTCCTCACCCACCGCATCGCCCATCTTCTGGCGACCGGCCGAGCCCGCCCTGGAGAGATCCTCGCAATCACCTTCACGAACAAGGCCGCAGCGGAAATGCGTGAGCGCGTGGCCGCCCTCGTCGGCCCCTCGGCGTCGAGGATGTGGGTATCGACCTTCCACTCCGCGTGCGTGCGCATCCTGCGCTCCGAGCACAAGGCCGCAGGGCTTCGCTCAACCTTCACGATCTACGATGCGCAGGATTCGCAGCGCCTCATCCAGATCATCCTCAAAGCCGCGAACGTCGACATTAAGCGCTTCACTGCGAAGATGATCGCCGCGAAGATCTCCGACCTGAAGAACGAACTCATCACGGCGCGCAAATTTGCTGACACGGCTGCGAACGACCCGATCTCCACGGTCGTCGCCGACACCTACCTGGAATATTCGAAGCGCATGCGCGAGTCGAACGCCCTCGACTTCGACGACCTCATCATGAGGACCGTTGAGCTTTTCGCGGGCAATCCCCTGCTCGCCGAGCATTACCACAGGCGCTTTCGCCACATCCTCGTCGACGAGTACCAGGACACGAACCATGCGCAATACGTGCTGGTTCGCCTCCTCACTGGTGATGGCACCGACGGGGTTGCGCCCGCCGAACTGACCGTCGTCGGTGATTCTGACCAGTCGATCTACGCTTTCAGGGGCGCTTCGATTCGCAACATCGAAGAGTTCGAACGCGACTTCCCCGGTGCGAGGACGATCCTGCTTGAGCAGAACTATCGCTCGACCCAGAACATCCTTTCCGCCGCGAATGCGGTGATCGCGAAGAACGAGGGACGCCGCCCCAAGAACCTGTGGACCGCTTCAGGTGAAGGCGCACGGATCGTCATGGATGCCGCTGATTCTGAACACGACGAAGCCCGCTTCGTCATCGCCGAAATCGACCGCCTGCACGATGCGGACACCGAATGGGGCGATGTCGCGGTCTTCTACCGGACGAACGCCCAATCGCGAGCCCTCGAAGAACTCCTCGTCCGTCAAGGCATCCCCTACCGGGTTATCGGCGGCACCCGCTTCTACGAGCGCAAGGAGATCAAGGATGCGCTCGCCTATTTGCAGGCTGTCTCCAATCCGGATGACACCGTCGCCTTGCGCAGGGTCCTCAATGTGCCCCGCCGCGGTATCGGGGCGAAAGCGGAAGCGGCGCTCGTCGCCCACGCGGAGAGCCACGGCATTTCCTTCGGACAGGCGATCGCCGACGTCTGGGAGGAACAGGGGCGCCCCGAGGGCGAGGGCGAGGGCATCGAGTGGAATCTCGCCACGCCTGCCGGGGCGGGGGAAGTGGCAAGCTCTGCCGAGGCGAGGGATGCAGGGAGCTCTGCTGGGGCGGGTGATGGCGCCCTGCAAGGAGACAAACCCATGCGCCGAGCGGTCCTGGGACTCTCACCAAGGGCAGCCACATCCATTGCGGGCTTTTGGGGTCTCCTCGAAGCCGCCCGCCGCGCAGACGAGGCAGGAATCGGTCCCGCCGAAATCCTCGAAGAGATCCTCGATAAGACCGGATACCTCGCACAATTGCGAAAATCGGAAGACCCGCAGGACGCCTCGAGAGTCGAGAACCTTGCAGAACTCCACTCAGTTGCGAAGGACTTCAGGACCGCCAACCCGAAGGGCGATCTCGCCGCCTTCCTTGAACGGGTCGCCCTCGTCGCGGACTCGGACCAAGTGCCCTCGGAGGATCAGCGCTTAGGCGAGGTGACTCTCATGACCGTGCACACGGCGAAGGGCCTGGAGTTCCCGACCGTCTTCGTCACAGGCATGGAGGACGGCACCTTCCCCCATCAGCGTTCTCTTTGTGATCCTGGGGAACTCGAAGAAGAACGACGCCTGGCATATGTGGCGATCACTCGCGCCAGAGAGCGCCTCTACCTGACTCGCGCGGCCGTGCGCTCGGCTTGGGGCACCCCCCAGGAGATGGCCCCCTCGCGCTTCCTCGACGATATTCCCGCTGCCCTGTGCGAGGTCCGGCGTGCCCACAGCTCGCAGGACCGCCTGCGCGCTCTGAGCTCTTCTTCCGCGACATCGTGGCGCTCACCCTCGCGCTCGAAGGATCCTTGGGGGGACGAGGACGCCCCAGTGTTCGGTTCAGGACGGGCAAGCGGCGCGAAAGTCATGGGCGTGCGGACCGGGAAAACCATTCGCCTCGGCGCACAGACTCCGAAGATCAAGGCCGATTGTCCGGCGCTCGAACTGAAAATCGGGGATCGTGTGCGCCACGCGACCCTCGGAGTGGGCTCCGTCATCGGAGTGGAGGGCCAAGGGCCCCGGATGATCGCTCGCGTTCAATTTGGCCAGGCGGAGAAGCGCCTCCTCGTGCGGATGGCTCCGATGGAGAAAATTGACTGAAACTCCTCGGTTTTCACGGGGATTCTTTGAGGCGTGAGTGTGCCGTCACTCCTGAGACTCGCCCTGCCCGAGGGCGTTGTCGTGTGGTGGGTCTTCTTCGTGTTCTTGTGGTGGTGGGTTGGTGTTGTTGTGTGGGGGTGGGAGGAGGTCGTGTGGGTTGGTGGGGTGGAGTTGGAGGTAGGTGTGGGGGTTGGTGAGGAGTGTGTCGGGGGTGTTGAAGGTGAGGGTGAGGTCGATGGTGTGTCCGGGGGTGAGGGTGGTGTGGGCGAGGTTGGAGCTTGTCCAGTCGAGGGTGGCGCGGATGGTGGTGGGGCCGCTGGGGAGGGGGAAGGTGCGGGTTTGGCCGTTCCAGATGCGTCCGATGGGGGTGGTGTTTGCGGTGATGAGGATGGAGCGTAGGGCGGAGTTGTACCAGCACCAGGGGCGGGTGATGCGTAGGAGTGTGGGGGTGGGGGTGTTTGTGTGTGTGGTTGTGGTGGGGTGGGTGGCGATGTGGAGGTCGTGGGGCAGTTGTGTGGTGTTGTCGGGTTGTGGGTGTCGGGCTTTGCGGCGTTTTGCGTGGTATTCGGGGTAAGCCCACTTAGGCAAAGGGATATCGAAGAAAAATATCGCCAGTCCGACACTGCATGAGACTAGAAAGAGAAGGGCAAAAATGGCACCCAGCACTGTGCCTGGAGTTGTTTCATAAAACCCTGTCGGCTCGATCAAGATTCCAATGATGGTCGTTGTAAACGCAAATGCTGTCAGGGGGAAAAGCGCGGCGATCATCCCGCGGCCGAAAAGATTCCCGAACATGTTAGTTGTGCGGCCGAGGGTGGTGTCGGTGAACATCGCCAAGGCCCACATGAGCCATATTGCTGCTGTGAAGATCGCTCCTTCGAGCAGTTCTGTTCCTGTCATGAGTCCTCCCTTCTTTGGCCGAAGAGAAAACGAGTAATGGATTGGTCAACTTCATTGGCGAGCGTTTTCCCGGAGGCCTTTCCCTCTTCTCCGATCTTCTCAGCCCCATGAACGAGGCCTACACCGACCCCAATGGGACCGCAGGAGAACCCCGCAACGGAGCCAAGAACTCCTCCTACGAATTCTCCCCCGATCTGTCCGGTGCTCTCAACGGCTCCATGAGTGGCGGCGCGCGCGAACTTCTCCTCACGGGTCAGATCAGGATCGATCGAATCCTCACGGGCTTGCTCATAAGTGTTGTCGACAACGGAGGCGGCAGTAAGGATCCCCCCAATGATGCTGGCATCCCTGAGGACGGTCCGCCCCGCCCGAAGGGCCCTTCCAGTAGCAGAAGCCTCCCCAGCAACCGCGACTCTGTTCGCGAAATCGACCCTTTGGCCCAATTCCCGCACACGTGATGACCAGCGTCCCACAGCCGTCGAATTATTCGCGGCGCGCGCCGCCTTGAACTCATCAATGAGACGGGACAGGTCCTCCGGTGGCTCTGAACGATTGATGATCTCGCGCATACGGGCCCGTCGGGCGACAGTATCAGGCGACAGGAACGTCACCCCAGGAAGAGCAGCCGTCGCCCACGCAGCCTCAATCCCTATACTACGTGCCGCGATGAGGGTGCGCTGCACCTCCTCGGCGGCTTCCCCAGCCTCAGTGGGGAGCATCTGCGCGTCCTTACAGGCCTCGGCGAACTCGGCATGTGCTGTTTGCTCTGCACGGCGCAGTTCCGCAACCAGCGCAGACAAATCATCGAACTTGCGACGCTTCACATCATGATCAAGGTCGGAGGAAGAAGGAGACTGGACAATCCCATTGATTACGCGTAGTTCCCATGCTTCTGCCTCCTCAAGAACGTCATACAAGCCCAACTCGACGAACGCCAAATCCTCAGCCAAAATCTCAAGTCCAATGATGAACAACGTCATCCGTTGAGAAAGCGATTCAACAACTTGCGTTTGGGCTTGCACAGAATAGCGAATCGCAGCAACAGTAGCCCCGCTCAAGGTCTCAACAAGTGAGGAAAGGACCGCATTCAGGCACTCCTGAGCATCAAGAAGCTTCACCAGTTCGGATTTCAGTGAAGTCGCACAAGCGGTAGGCGAGTTCGGCGCTACCCTCACACGACAATCCACGATTCCACTCATCGCACACCCTCATGCATCGAAGGCCGTCAACTCGGACACCATTCCCGACCGGATCTGCTCCTCAAGATCCTCGAAGGAATTCGCTGCCGCGATCATCGAACTCGCAATCGTGTCAACGACGAGCGCGCAGTCAGGAATATCGCTTTCAAGACCCTGAAGAACGGCACGAGCCGGAGAGGAAGAAGGACCTAAGTCCGGGACGGCCTCGAGTCGCACACTCTTGAGGGAGGAATACGCGTCATCCACCAGTCGAGTGCGCTCCCGAAGAAGATCGGTCCACATACTGAGCAACTCTGCGCTCATTTCAGCCCCTAACTCATCGAAGATCGCCTCGATGCTACCTCAGGGAATCACAAGGGTTCTCTTGCGATCCGCGAGGTGTGGATGGATGCCTCAGGCTGTCCTCTTTCACGCGATCCCGGGTTGTTCAGACACCCCGGTGATGGGTGTCAATGCAACTGTTCACAAGGGGAACCCCGTCCTCGTCCTCGTGGAGATCTTGATCCCCCAAGATCAAAGATAGGACGTAATGCCTAGATGCTTGTAGGCTGAACCTGGATTTTTCGACGTCGAGAAATCCCAATCGGCCTTCGCGCGCCGACCATCAGGAAGGAAACTCGAGGTGGATCTGTACGAATACCAAGCCCGAGACTTGTTCCGTCGACACGGGGTACCCGTCTTACCCGACCGCGTCGCCACCAGCCCCGAAGAAGCCCGCGACGCTGCACAGGCACTCCTCGCCGAAGGAGCTGAACTCCTCGTCGTCAAAGCCCAAGTCAAAACCGGCGGACGAGGCAAAGCCGGCGGCGTCAAGCTCGCCCGAACCCCCGAAGAAGCAGCAGAAAAGGCGCAGGCCATCCTCGGCTTAGACATCAAGGGCCACATCGTCGAAACTCTCCTCATCGCCTCCGGCGCCGACATCGCCGAGGAATACTACTTCTCAATCCTCCTCGACCGTTCGAAGCGCCGCCATCTCGCGCTGTGCTCCAAAGAAGGAGGGATGGACATTGAAACCCTCGCGAAGGAACGCCCCGAAGCGCTCGCGAAAGTCTCCCTCGACCCTCTCAAGGGCATTGACGACACGATCGCCCTCGAAATCCTCCACGAGGCCGGTTTCGCCCCCGAACGTGCAGACAGGATCGCCCCCGTCCTCGTGAAACTCTGGGAGGTCTTCACACAAGAGGACGCGACCCTCGTCGAAGTAAACCCCCTCGTCCTGGCGACTGACGGGCGCATCTGGGCCGTCGACGGGAAAGTCACTCTCGACGACAATGCGCGATTCCGCCACCCCGACCACGACGCCCTCGTCGACGTGAAAACCCAGGACCCGCGCGAAGCGGCGGCGAAGGCCGCTGGCCTGAATTACGTTCGCCTCGAAGGAGAAGTCGGCATCATCGGCAACGGGGCGGGCCTCGTCATGTCAACCCTCGACGTCGTCGCGATAGCCGGTGAAGACCTAGGCGTCAGACCCGCGAACTTCCTCGACATCGGCGGCGGAGCATCAGCGCAAGTCATGGCGAAAGGACTCGAAGTGATCCTCGGAGACGAGCAGGTCCGCTCCGTCTTCGTCAACGTCTTCGGAGGAATCACCGCCTGCGACGCCGTCGCGAACGGGATCCTCGAAGCAGTCGAAGTCCTCGGAGATCAGGCCACCAAGCCGATCGTCGTCAGACTCGACGGCAACAAGGTCGAAGAGGGGCGCGCGATCATCTCTGCGGCGAATCACCCGCTTATCCACATGGTCGAGACGATGGACGAGGCGGCCCGCACCGCCGCCGAACTCGCAGCAGCGAAGTGACTGGGAAGGACTGAAGAACAATGACGATCTTCCTCGACTCGGACTCCCTGGTCCTCGTACAGGGAATGACCGGTGCTGAAGGACGCAAACACACCCGCCGCATGCTCAGCGCGGGAACACGAATCGTCGGCGGAGTCAACCCCCGCAAGGCCGGCACCACCCTCACCTTCGAGGTCGAAGGCTACGGGCCCGCCGCCCAACGCGTGAGAAACGGGGACGTGGAGGTCCCCGTATTCGGCACCGTCGCCGAAGGCATGGCCGCAACCGGCGCGAACACCACCGTGATCTTCGTGCCACCGGCTTTCGCGAAGGACGCCGCCCTTGAAGCGATCGACGCGGGCATCCAGACGATCGTCGTCATCACCGAGGGAATCCCCGTCGCCGATGCGACCGTCTTCGTCAACCGTGCTCTTGAAGCGGGCGTACGCCTGATCGGCCCGAATTGCCCCGGAATCATCAGCCCTGGACAATCCAATGTCGGCATTACGCCCGCGGACATCACAGGTCCGGGCCGTATCGGCCTCGTGTCGAAGTCGGGGACGCTGACCTACCAGCTCATGTACGAGCTCCGCGATATCGGTTTCACCACCTGCCTCGGGATCGGCGGGGACCCCGTCGTGGGCACCACCCACATCGACGCCCTCGAAGCCTTCGAAGCTGATTCTGACACCGAACTCGTCGTCATGATCGGCGAGATCGGCGGCGACGCGGAAGAACGCGCGGCCGCGTGGATCGCCGAGCATATGACGAAGCCCGTCGTCGGCTACGTCGCCGGATTTACTGCCCCCGAAGGCAAGACCATGGGGCATGCGGGCGCGATCGTGTCCGGTTCTTCAGGAACAGCTGCGGCGAAAGCAGAAGCTCTTGAGGCTGTCGGTGTGAAGGTCGGGCGCACGCCCTCGCAAACCGCGGCTCTGGCGCGCCAGATCCTGCAGGGCTGAGAGGGGACTGGGGAGCCTGGGCCGGGCTGGCCTGAGTGCCTGGGGCGGGCCTGGGCTGGGGAGAGCGCAGGTCGGGCACAAGTCGGACGATGGGCGGGGTGAAACGTGGAATTCGCCGCTTGTGGAGGCGTTGATGCGTTCTAAGGTCCGACTTGTGGCCAGCCCCGCCCCGCCGGGCCACTTAAGGTCCAACTTGTGGCCCGCTCCGGCCCTGCCAGCCGCGTCCGGCCTTGACCGCCACACCTCCGGCCCTGCCCAGCCCCCGCCGGGTCACCCCAACCCTTCCTCTCCTCCCTTCCCACCCCAATCTGAAGATGCCCGGCGCTGCGCGCTCCGCCCAGCCCCCGGCGTACGCGACCATGGGGGTGATATGAACGAGACCCCTTCGCCCAGGCCACAGCCCCGCACACTCACGACCACATACATGGCCCCGCGACAACGCACCCGCCTGGAACTGCCCGACGGGTGGGCCCGGGTCGGCCTCAGTGCGATCGAGACGATCTTCATGACGTGGGCAGTGACGACCGCCGCCTCCGTCGCCGCCTTCGCGACGGTCGCCTCGAACCCGTGGATGGGCGAGGCCACCTGGGATCAGGCCCTCCATGCGGGCTCAGACCTCCTCGCCCTCGTCCTGGGGGCGCCACTCCATCTGGGCGGGATCGCCTACCGGGCGACACCGACCCTTGTCGGAGTGCTCATCGTCCTCGTCCTGCGTCTGCTTTTGCGTCAGAGCAGCGAATTCTCTGCGGCATCCCAATGGTGCGCGGTGCCCGCCTTCGCTCTGCCCGCGTTCGTGATCGTGGGGACGAGCGCTGAGCATGCGCGCTGGTGGGAAGCAGCCCCCGGGGCCCTCCTGATTCCCGGGATCGCCGCAGCTTGGGCCGCTTTCGATGCGAGCGACAACCCTTGGGAGGCGTTGCGCGTCCCCAGCGTTATCCGCGAAGGCGTGAAAGCGGGATCGTGGCTCCTCATCTGTGTTCTTGCCTTGTCCGTTCTGCTTTCGGTGCTCGCCGTCGCGACGCATTGGGACCAGATCCGCCAGATTCACGCGCTCCTTCTCGCCGACTCGACCTTCGCGAACATCCTCGTGGTGCTCGCCCAGCTCTGTTATCTCCCGAGCGTGCTCGCGTGGAGTCTGGCGTGGATCCTCGGGCCCGGCGTCTACGTCGGAGTGGATGCCCTGCATTCTCCCGCTTCTGCGCCGACACTGCCGATTCCCGCCATCCCCCTTCTAGGGGCTTTGCCGACTTCGACGCCGGACTATTGGACGATCCTCGCGCCGATTGGTATCGGTATTGCAGTGGGCGCCTGGTGGGGGAGGAAGCACACTCGCGCAAGTCTTCACGAGCAGTGCTACGTCGCCGCTTCGGGAATTGGGGTGCTCACGCTCGTGGGTTTCGTATGGTTCGCGAGTTCGATCTTGGTTCTGGGTGATACTCGTTTGACCCATGTCGGCCCTCCGCTTTTCCCGGTCCTCCTGACTCTGATCTTCGAATTCGGGGGTGGTTTCTTTGCGGGGATGGTCGGCGTTCATCCGCGCAGCGTTTGGTGGGCGCGCTCCCAGTGGGCGATTTCGCGCAACCAGCCCGTGCCCGAGCCCCCGGTTTTCCCGATTCCCATTGACGAGGAAGGGGCCCCCACGTCTTCTTCGAGGACGGCTGAGGGGAAGTCGACTGTGGGAGACTGGCCTGTGGAGGACTCTTCCGAAGATGGGGATGACTCTGAGCCTGGCTCTCTTGCCGAAAGGCGCCTGGGGGAGGGGAAGGAATACTTGAATGAGGCTGGGGAGCCCCTGGCTGAGGGTGGGCGGTTCTCGAAGGAGGGCGGGGAACGCGCGGCGGGTGCTCTGGAAGCGCACGCGACTAGGGCGGGCCTTGACAGCCCGGGTGAGGACAACGGCGACTCTGGTGAGCAGCACGGCTGTGCGGATCACGCCGGGGAGCGCGGTGACGAGGACGGTGAGTACCGCGCTGACGAGGACGGCGAGTACCGCATGAACTACGGTGAAGGGGAAACCACTGAGTACCGCAGCGAGGTCGGCGAGGACCTCCTTGACACGGGCGAGCATCGCGCCAAGGGTGCAGCGGGCGCAGAAAGCACAGAAGACGTTACAGAGAAGGGCCACGACAGGGCCTCATCCCGAGCACGGGCTCAAGTGACAGCCTCCGAACAAGGCCAAACTGAGTCCGGGGACTCCTCTCATGCCGAGCGTCCGGTTCCCAAAGCCCCGGTCCCGGTGAGCGTTGAAGAACTCCTCGGGACGACTCAGCATGTTGTTCCGAGCGTGAAATCACCGGCCGAACAGCTTGCCGAAACGGTTGAAATCGCTGAACTTTCAAGAAGCGCAGTGCACGCTGAATCAGCGCACGCTGAGGGCACGCAGGAGGAAGAGGACTGAAAGTGCCTCCACAGTTCCACTGAGGAGCTTGAACCAACACCTGCCGCTTCTTGCCCCAGAGGAACACTGGAATTGGGGTTGTCACTGAAATGAATAGTGGCACCTCACCCAGAGGAACACCGCCCTTCACTCTGAAGGAGTTTCTCACCCACGAGCAGTGCCTCACCTCCCCCAGGTATCGCCGTGTGGTCGCCGCACTTCCTGCCTTGGGAATGTCTCGCTTCTTCTAGGTACCGCCGCGTGGCAAACGCACCTTCCACCTCAGGAACGCCTCGCCTCGCCGCGGCACCAGAACCGCGCCTGACGCCTCGGGAACACGGGTGTTGCGTAAACGGCGCCACCGCCAGCGCGGCCACCGCGTCTCCCGCCTCGGGAACACTGAGCCCCACCCTCGGGAACACTGAGCCTACGTGCAGTCCGCGCGGTCGCGGGAGAACGACGCCGGGGAGGAGCGGGCGGGCGCAAGCGGCTAGACTGCGACCGGTCGCGACTGGCGAGGGTGGGGCACCACCGGGGAGCGGCCGGAAGTTCCCGTGAGGCGCCGCCCGCCTGGGCGCCGGGCATGATGATCGACCTTTACCGGAGGAAGCATGTCCGTTCGCTTGGACAACCTTGAACCCATCGACCTTCGCCCCCTCAACAGGGCCCTCATCTCCGTTTACGACAAGACCGGACTCGTGGAACTCGCGAGTGCCCTGTCGCAGGCGGGAGTGGAGATCGTCTCGACCGGCTCAACCGCCAAAACCATTGCCGAGGCTGGGATCCGAGTCACCCCCGTCGAGGATGTCACAGGCTTCCCGGAGGTCCTCGAAGGACGCGTCAAGACCCTTCACCCGATGATCCACGCGGGCATCCTCGCTGACCAGCGCAAATCCGAGCATCGCCAGCAGATCGACGATCTTCAGGTCGGAGCTTTCGACCTCGTGGTCTGCAATCTCTACCCCTTCAGTGAGACCGTCGCCTCCGGTGCACCCTTCGACGAGTGCGTTGAGCAGATCGACATCGGCGGCCCCTCCATGGTCCGCGCCGCCGCGAAGAACCACCCCTCCGTCGCGGTCGTCACTTCGCCCACACGCTACTCCGAAGTCATCGCCGCAGCTCAGGGTGAGGGATTCACCCTTGAGGAGCGCCGCAGCCTGGCCGGTGAAGCCTTCGTGCACACCGCGACCTATGACCTTGCAATCTCCGGCTGGTTCGCGGAGCAACTCGACCGTGACGACCTGCGCGAGGAGATTGACGAGGCCTGCGAGCGTCATCTTGACGCCTCCGACGCCGCCTTCCTCTCCTCCTTGGGCTTCGAACTTTCCGAGGAGGAGGCTGTCCTCGAATCGGGCGCCGAAGAGGGAGCCTTCCCCGTTTACGTCGCCGATGCCTTCGAACGCGTCGAGGCCCTGCGTTACGGCGAGAACCCACATCAGGGGGCTGCCGTTTACCGCGAGATCAACATTGAGGAAGAGTTCGAAGATGGCGACGAGGACGTCGAACTCCTCCCTGGGATCGCGAACGCCCGCCAGCTTCACGGCAAGGCGATGAGCTACAACAACTACACCGACGGTGACGCGGCCCTGCGCGCCGCCTACGACCACGAGCGCCCTTGCGTCGCGATCATTAAGCACGCCAACCCCTGCGGCATCGCGGTGGCCGAGGATGTCGCTCAAGCGCATCGCAAGGCGCACGCCTGCGATCCCGTCTCCGCCTTCGGGGGCGTCATCGCAGTCAACCGGCCCGTGACGCTTGAGCTTGCCGAACAGATCGTCCCGATCTTCACCGAGGTCGTCCTCGCCCCCGCCTACGAGGACGGGGCCCTTGAAGTCTTGTCTGCGAAGAAGAACCTCCGCGTCCTCGAGGTCCTCCCGCCCGAGCGTGGCGGCCGCGAATTCAAGCAGATCTCCGGCGGCCTGCTCGTTCAGGAGCGCGACGAGGTCGATGCCCCCGGTGATTCCCCGGAGAATTGGACGCTCGCCGCGGGTGAACCCGCCGACGCGAAGACCCTCGCCGATCTGGAGTTCGCGTGGCGGACGGTCCGAGCTGTGCGCTCCAATGCGATCCTCCTCGTCAAGGATGGGGCTTCGATCGGCGTTGGCATGGGCCAGGTCAACCGGGTTGATTCGTGCAAGCTCGCGGTCGAGCGAGCCAACACGCTTGGTGGTCGTTCGACGGGCGACGCGGCGAAGGGAGCGGGGGCGCAGATTGATTCGGCAGGCGGCGCAAGGAGCGAGGATCTCGTGTCGGACGCACCCGAGCAGCGTTCCATTGGTGCGGTTGCGGCCTCTGACGCGTTCTTCCCCTTCGCTGATGGTCTGCAGGTTCTCATTGACGCGGGTGTGAAGGCCGTGGTCCAGCCCGGCGGTTCTGTCCGCGATGCCGAATCCATTGAGGCGGCGAAAGCGGCGGGCATCACGATGTACCTCACGGGTACTCGTCACTTCGCGCACTGAGCCTTCGCCGGTGGGGGGCTGACCCCTTTCACTTGGGCGCATCGAGCCTTCGCCGACGATTGCGAGTGGAGGGTTTGGCGACAAGTGGAGGGGATATAACCCCTCCAGATGTCGTTATTCCCTCCACTCAGCACGATTCCCTCCACTCAGCACGTGGGCTCGAATTCACGCTTGATCACCAGATAGCACGGGAGGGGATTCCCTCCACTTGGGAAGGAACGAAAGGACGGGGGAGGGAACGCTCGGAGCGGAGGGACAATGCCTCCAAGATCGGAGCGATGACGCGACGCCCTGAGCGAGTCACCGTATCGTGGAAGACACTCGCAGCCGGGCGGACCACGATGCGAGGGGAAGGTCAGCCCCGCGCCTGCGTGGAAGACGCGCACGCCCAGGGCGGACACGGGGCCGTCAAAGGAATGTTCTCAGGAGTGCGTGGAAGACGCGCGCACCCGGGGCGGCCCTTCCTCGCAAGTCCCTCGGCATCGGGCGCACGCCATGAATCGAAACTGATCGGAACGAGGGGACAGTGAAGAGGGCCTACGAGGAGATCGCGGCGCGAGCAGGCGTGAACCTACCCCCTCTAGGGCCCCTGCCCGGCCGCTGGCCCCGCCCCCTTCGCACCCTCAAAGGACCGGCATGGCCGCTTCCCGCTAGGCCCGGCCCCTTCCTCAAGATGCTGCTCGCCCGCAGACGCGGTGTCCTCGTCCTCGCCACCCTCACGTCCGGATTGGGAGCCCTCGCCTCGGCCCTCATTTCCTGGGCAATGGGGCACGCACTCGACGCTGCCCTCGCCTTCGGGCTCTCATTCCAACTCGCCCAATGGACGGGCCTTTTCCTCCTCATCATCCTTCTCGTCGCCATCGGAGACAGCCTGGCGCAGCTCACCGAAATCAGCGCCTGGATGGGATCCGCAGTCGGCGCCCCCAGAACACTGAGCGAACGAACCTCGGACCGAGCCCGCTCCTTCAAACGCGCCTCATCAGCCGGAGACATCCTCACTGCCGTCAACGCCGACGCGCACGCCCTCGGACGAGCGACCGCGCTGATCCCCGAACTCCTGGCCTCCGCAGCCGCCGTGGTCCTCGTCGCCGTCCTCATGCTGCGAGTCTCGGTGAGTCTCGGTCTCATCGTCATCATCGGCATGCCGATCCTCTTCGCGCTTCTCCTCCTCATCGCCAAACCCTTGGAACAGCGTCAATCCGCTTTCCGCGCTGAACAAGGAGAACTCACCTCCATCTCGACAGACGCGGTCCAGGGGCTGCGGATCCTCCGAGGCATCGGAGGCGAAACGACCTACACCCGCGCCTACCGCGCCCAGTCCGCGCGGGTACGCGCCGCAGGGATCCGCGTCGCCCCCACGGTCTCCCTCCTTGCGGCGATCCGCTCAGCCGCGCCGATGCTCTTCTCCGTCCTTGTCGTCGCACAGGGAGCCGTCCTCGTTTCCGAGGCACGGATGAGCGTCGGACAACTTCTCGCCTTCTACGGGTACACGGTCTACCTGCGCCACCCCGTGTGGCTCCTCGGCGAATCCGTTGAGCACATGACGCGAGCCTGGGTCGGAGCGAAACGAGCCGCCGACCTGCTCGGCATCAAGCCGATGGTGCGGGACACTCCCGTGAAGGGCGGGGACACGCCGCCGACGGGTGAGGGGGCGCCGCCGACGCGCGGGGACACACCGCCGACTGACGAGGACGAGCCCAGCCCGCAGTGGGCCCACGCCCAACTCATCGACCCAGTGAGCGAAGTTTGCATCACTCCCGCAGCGATCAGCGTGATCCTCGCACCCGCCCCAGATACGGCGCTCCGTGTCTGCCGACGGCTCGCACGCATCGACGACTCGGAAGACAACGGGCTCCTAGTCGACTCAAAGGGCACCATCGCACTCGCCGAGCTGCCCATTGATGAGGTCCGCGAGAGCATCCTCCTCGCCGAGGAGATCCCGCAGATCTTCGCCGGAACCCTGCGCGACGCCCTGCTCGGCAGTCGCGCCCCCGAAGAACGAGTCCCCGGGACCACCGAAGCCATCTACCGCAACGTCTTGGAAAACGCTGAACTCGGTGATGAGATGAGCCGAAGCAGCGAGAACAAGGAGATCGAGGAACACGACCCCCGTCTGTTCTCAGCCCTGGAAGCAGCGGCCGCCGCCGACGTTATCGACTCGCTCGATGCGGGTCTTGACGGCAGACTCAGCGAACTGGGCCGCAACCTTTCAGGAGGCCAGCGCCAGCGCCTCGCACTGGCCCGAGCCTACGCTCAAGACGCCCCAATCCTCCTCCTCGTCGAGCCGACCTCCGCCCTCGACTCCCACACCGAGGCAATCATCGCCGAACGACTGCCCCTCGAGCGCGCCGGTCGCACCACGGTCCTCGTCACGGAGTCGCCGATTCTTGCGCGAGCCGCAGAGCGCATCATCGTCCTCGACGCCGAAGGCCATGCGATCGGCGAAACCACACCCGACGCAATCGACTCCGCCCCCTCTGATGCGCCAGAGACGACGTGCGCCGCCCGTAAGATCCTCGCCAGACGAGGAGAAGACGCATGAGCCGCAGACTCCCCATCGCTCCGGCGGCCCTCACACGGCGACGCCTCATCGGACTCCTGCACGCTCACGCCGGGGGAGTCGCCCTCGTCCTCTTCCTCCAACTCGCCGCCGCACTGGCCTCCGTGGCCCTGCCCTGGATCGTCGGCGACATCATCGACGGCATCCGCGCGGGAATGGGGGACGCGTGGGTGCGTCAGCGCCTCCTTCTCGCCGTCGTGTTCGTCGTCGCGAACTTCATCCTCGCCTGGTGGGCCGAGACCCGGGCGAGAATCCTCGGTGAGACGGTCTTCGCTCGGCTGCGCGACGGTCTCGTCGACTCTGTCGTCCACCTTCCCCTGTCGACTGTTGAGACTGCGGGAAGCGGAGACCTCATCAGTCGCACCACGACGGACATCGACCGCGTCCAGATGATGATCCGCCAGGGCCTATCGACGATCCTCATCCTCCTGATGACCATCGGAGTGACCCTCGTCGCCGCCTTCGCCGCCGCACCGAGCCTCGCATGGATCCTTCCTATCGAGATCATCGGCGTCGTTGGCGTGAGCCTGTGGTACATGCCCAGGACGATCCCCGCCTACCGCGCCTCTGCGGCGATGATCGCGGTATTTTCCGGCCACCTGTCCGAGACGGTCACCCAGGCCGAGGCCGTTGACGCCCTGAGGCTCGGAGCGAAAAGACACCGGGCCTTCGACTCGATGCTCGCCCAAATGTGGCGCCTTGAACGTTACGGGGCGTGGATGCGGGGCTTCCTCTTCTTGGGGATGGTCGCCGTGACTCTCGTCCCGATTGCCGCGATGATCCTTCTGGGGGCTGTCCTGGTGCCGGCGGGTGTCCTCACCGCGGGCTCGGTGACGACACTCGTCATGTACTGCTACCAGATTCGCACGCCCCTGTGGCAGGCAACCTTTTGGATTGACGAGCTCCAATTCGCGTGGATCTCGCTTCAGCGGATCTTCGGCGTCGAACTCGTTGAGCCCGACCGGAGGATCGATCCTCAGGCCCGAGGCGATGGCCCGATCCGCGTCGAAGGGGTCTCCTACGCCTATCACGAAGGACGCCCCGTGCTGCACAGCATCGACCTGAAACTCCACGAGGGCGAGACTCTCGCGATCGTGGGCCCTTCGGGTGCGGGCAAATCGACACTCGGACGAATGATCGCAGGCATCCATCCGCCGACTTCGGGGCATGTTCGTTCTGGGCAAGCCGAGCTCGTCGAGCTGCCCGAAGAAGAACTGCATCGGCGGGTCGTCCTCGTCACTCAGGAGCACCACGTCTTCGTCGGCACCATCGCCGATAACGTCCGGCTCGCCCGCGTCGATGCTTCCGATGAGGCGCTGTGGGCGGCGCTCAAGCTTGTCGGCGCGGACTCGTGGGTTCAAGACGGGGGCGGGCTCGGGATGCGAGTCGGCGCGGGCGGCACCCAGTTGACGCCTGCGCGCGCCCAGCAGATCGCACTCGCCAGGATCGCCCTAATGGATCCGGCGACCCTCGTCCTCGATGAGGCGACGTCACTCTTGGACCCCGAATCGGCGAGGTCGGTGGAGGATTCCCTGGGTGGGGTCCTTGCTGGGAGGACCGTTGTCGCGATCGCTCACCGGCTTCATACGGCGCAGGACGCTGATCGGGTGGCGGTCATGGTCGAGGGCTCCATTGTCGAGCTCGGTACGCACGAGGAGCTGTTGGCATGCGGCGGCGAATACGCGGCACTGTGGAGGGCCTGGCAGGGGGGAGTGAGTGCTGGCGGAAGGGCTCTCACAGCCCCGCGTCTGGGTGTTCGGGGAAGATCGGCATGACCCCGGGAATGTGGCTGTGCGCAGTGAGGGGATTCGTGGGGATCTCATATGCACGATCCAGGAAAGGGCGGATCTTCTCGGCGAGTTCGGCAGGCTG
>ERZ772956.365-NODE-365-length-35491-cov-8.291822_pt1 | contig 35491 bp, 34 predicted proteins | sample MGYA00580683_ERZ772956 | MGnify/ENA primary metagenome ERZ772956 (study PRJEB29015, sample SAMEA2738077) | human oral metagenome | biome: human oral; feature: human-associated habitat; material: saliva | place: China | collected 2212 ... | reverse complement strand
TAATTTTAGGTCTATCAATTTGAATATGAATATCTTTTAGAACTTCTTTTTTCCCATATGAAAACTTAGATATATTAATCTTTAACATTTTACCCCTCCTCATTGTCACCAACTTTTTAAATAATTGAACCACACTTTTTTTTGCTCAACGCTTCGAAAAAATTCCCAAATCTTTTAATGTTATTTTAATTATATTCTTTCTATCAATTAATGTAAAGGCTTTATTTGTAAAATAAAGAGCCCTCCGAATCATTCGGAAAGCTCTTTTTCAACATTCTAATATATAATATTTTTCTTTTCAATTTATAATTTAAAACTTCAAACCTTACGATAACTCTCGCTTAAGAGGTTGACTGTCAAAATTCTTCACGTATGGTGCAATATTTTGGACATATTCTAACACGCCCATATACTCTCCTTGAGCATTTCGTACGGCATGATACGTGACATGAATCATTTTATCTTCTTTTTTAAACCACATTTCTTCTTTTTCTTTTTGACCAGATCGTAATTGTTCAAATAATCGTATCACAATTGCATGGCTTTTTGGTGGATGACAATTAATGACATCTCGACCAATCGCACTCTTTGTGCGTTGGAAGATTTTTTCTTCTCCATTTCCTTCGTTGTAATATTTTACAATATTATCCTTATCCACAAATGACAGTTCCATTGGAAGTAAGTTTAATAATAAGTCTAATTGTTCTAAGGACAAGGAGCCAGTTGATAATGGGATTTCTCCTGTTTCTTGAATTTCTTCTTTAGACTGAATGGGAGATGGTTTCTTTTCTACTTTCCATTCTGCTTCAGGAGTGACAATGCAATAGCCGTATTGTGGGGTATCTTGTGCCATCTTCTCCCAATCATCTACGTGGAAAGCTTGCGCAACCATTGGAATTAAAATATTTTCTTCTTTAAAAATCATTTCTAGCAGTTCTTCTTTAGCTACTAGAAATTGTTCCATGACATCATCTGCTTGTTCATTAAAAGCTTGTTTGAAATTTTTATAAATTTCTCTAATTTCATCATGAACTCCCCACATCACTTTCGGCGGAGCTGTAATTCCTTTCGATTCCATAATAGGAAATAGGGCATATTCTTTTCTTAAATAATGATTTTCAAACTGATCGAGTAAGCCGATTTGGCGTTTTAATCCTTTTAATAGTTCTTCATCTTTTGAAGATACATAAGCTTGTAACAAACGTTCAATTCGGTCAATCGCTCCTCTGAGAGCTAAATTCTCCTTTTTTAGAACCATTACTGGATGTCCTTCTTTTTCAAAATCAGGCATCCCTTCTCCAGATTCTACTTTTGCACTCATTAATGAAGCATGAATCTTACAAAGACGCATAATTTCTTCATAAGTAATTCCTTCTTGCATTAAGTTTCGTTCCATTACTTGAATTTCATATGGAGAAATAGAATCAAAATGTTTGTTAAATTCTTCTTGAATAACTTCTTCTTTTTCTCCTTGATGTAAACGGAGCATTAATTCTTTTAATTTTTCTTGACGTTCTAATGGTGACATTGCATCATTACTCATTGCTCTCCCTACTTTCTTTTACAATGTATCCATTCAATTCTAATTGACGAATAATTGTATCCAGTGGGATTTTAGCAATTTTAGATCCTTTTTTTAAGCTTGTAATTCTTCCAACGGTTTGAACCATCTGTGGCTGAGATAAAGGCGTGAATCCTAATTCAATAAGTAGCTCTTTTACCTCCGGATGATTTTGTAGAGTTGTATATACTGAATCTTCTAAATAAATCGTATTCATCGAATCTCTCCCATCTTATAATCGTTGTAAGCCTAATAAACCAACTAATAAACAAATCACAACATAAATCCAAAATCTCAATGTTGTAAAGACAACAGGATAAGTTCCTTTTGGAGTTCTATTTGCTTTAATATATGAAACGATTTCTTTACGATAAAGGATTAAGAAAATCACTGATGCACTACCAGTAATCACTAAAAGCATAGTTGTAACGGTATCTGCTAATTCCGGTCCTAAGAGTAAAGGTAATCCACTTTCTACTAAAAAACTGAATCCAAAATTATTTAAAATATGGAAAAATACTGCCCATAAAAAACTATATTCAAGCGCAATATAGGCAAATAGTATTCCGACAAAGAAAGCAAAAAATCCTTGAATTAAGTTCATATGAAATAATCCGAAGATTACTGCTGATAATAATATACTGAAAATTTTTCCATAATGTTTTAAGCGATAAACAACACCGCCTCGAACTAATAATTCTTCTACAAATGGCCCAACAAACGCTGCATAAATCACTAACATAAAGGAATCATCTCCACTTGTGGCAGCTTCAATCGCTCCTTTAGTACTTAAACCAATTTGATTTAAGAAAAATTCGAATAAATTTGCACTTTGAGTAAAAATAAATTGACATCCAAATAGTATGATTGCAAACACTGCAAAATATTCTAATGTCATCTTCTTTTGACGATAAAATACGGTCTCGAAAAAATTAATTTTTTGAGTTTTATAAAAAATCGTAATACCAATAATGACTGCAACAATATAACCAGAATCTGTAAAATTTTGAAGTTGTTCAACCGTTAAACCTGGCATAAAACTTGGACTAAGATGTTTAATCATTTTTACAATTTCACTAGCTACTACAAAGACTAAGATAATTCCTATAAAAACACCGAGATAAATTAACAAATGTTTAAACATATCTTTTATGGACTGTTTTAAAGGTGACTCCGGTTTATTCAAACTCATTACTTCAGGTACATCCACTATTTCAATAGATTTATTTTCCATGTACTAATCCCCTTTTATCATATTTCTTTTGAACACTTCTTAATCGTAACATTAATAAGAAACAGTTCGACATTAATCCTGCAATTAAAGCAATCCAATAAGCATACGGTCCTAAATCCGTCATCCAATCCAACATAATCCCTACTGGAAGACCAATGACCCAAAATCCTAATAAACATAAAATAAACGGCATTTTTGCATCTTTATAACCACGTAATATCCCTTGAATTGGTGCTGCAATAGCATCAAACATTTGGAATAATAAGCTATAGGATAAGAACACCATTGTTAATTGAATAAAACTTTCTGAACTTCCATATAGTCCAGCAATCATTGGACGGTTGAAATATAGCCACACTAATGTTAAAAAGGCAATGATGACAGATGTAGATATCCCTAAACGAATATATTCTTTGGCTGATTGTTGATTTTTTTGTCCAATCTCATACGATACAATAATCGTCAATGCGTTAGAAATGCTCATTGGAAAAGCATATGCTAAATAAGAAAAATTCATAGCAGCTTGGTGCGATGCAATAACTTGTGAACCAAATTTTGCCATTAATAAACCAACCAGTGCAAAAATCGCTACTTCCCCAAAAACATTAAATCCAATTGGCAAACCTAATGTAAAAGGCTCTTTCCACAATAGTAAATGAGGTTTTTCAAAACTTAATACATTATAAGCTTTTAATTTTGGATGTTTTTTAAGAACAACAATCGCCACGATTAATAACACCCAATAAGCCATTGCTGTCCCAAGACCTGCCCCTGGACCTCCTAATTCAGGAAGTCCAAATTTTCCATAAATTAATGAATAATTGAAGAATATATTTAATGGAACTAGTAAAATCATTAAAAACATAGAAACTCTTGTTAATCCTAATGCATCAATGAAAGAGCGAATCACACTAAATAGTAAAAATGGAATAAATCCAATCGATAAGAGTAATAAATATTCTCTTGCAATCGTAGTTACTTCAGTTTCTAAATGCATTTGATTTAATGATGGATTCAATCCAATTAAGCCAATACAAAATAAAATAATCGCTAATAAAATTCCAATATACATAAATTGGAATACAATTTTTTGAATTCCTTCTTTATCTTTCTTTCCAAGTAATTGCCCTACAATTGGAATAAGTGCTGCTACAATCCCATTTAACAATGTAAAAAATGGATTATATAAACTTCCTGCAATGGAAACACCTGCTAAGTGCATTTCATGATATTGTCCCGTCATAACAGTATCAATGAATTGAGCCGAAAAGTTCGCTAATTGATAAATTAAGACTGGAATTAAAATTTTAAATAATAATTTCAAACGTTCACTTGTATGATTTGTTTCGTACATATTCACTCTCCTATTAGAAAATCGAGTAATTGTTCTACAGAATCTAACACTAACACAGATTGTTCTTTCATGATTTGAACATCACTCCCGCTTGATAAAACAGCAATTCCTCCACCACAATGTTTGGCATAATCCATATCTAAATAAGAATCTCCAACATAAAAAATTTCATTCAATGGTACTCCTAATTGCTGACTCGCACCAATGAGGGAATCTGCGACCGGTTTAGCAGCATAATCATCTGGAGTAGCTACAAAATCAAATAAATGCCAAACCTTTAAGATTTCAAAAATTGTTTTTGTAGGAATATAACTATCATTTGTGACAACTCCAACTTGGATTCCTTTATTTTTTAATTCAGAAATTAAAAAAGCTACATCACCAATTGGAACAATCATATCTGGATGTGCTAATAAATACTTTCTGAAATCCTGCAATACTTCAACATATAAAGCTATTTTATCAATTGGAAAATATTTTCCAATCTCGTCTAACATATCTTCAACTGTACCTGAAGCAATGACACTATTTGGAACAATCTCTCCTCGAACAATCCCTAATAACTCTATCATTTGCTCAATCGTTATCGGTGAGTCTTCTTTGATATGTTGCTTTAAAATTTTACGGATGACCATTTCTGTTGGCTCGATCCACAAATTGTCTATATTAGTTAAAGTGCCATCCTTATCAAAAAGAATGGCCTTTACTTCGAGATTTCCTTTATTCGTTTGTAATTTCATTTTATTTCCTACTCTACATTTTGTAATTCAACACCAATAATATTATCCATTTTTTCTAATTGTTTTAAAATCACAGATAAATCAGTCGTTGATTCAGAAATGTCTAACATTAATTGAACGATTGCTACACTATGGATTGCTAATCCTTGGAATATTGTTAATACATTCATATTATAACTAGCAAACAAATCTAATGTTTTGGATAATGTTCCTTTTTCATTTTTCATATGAATATTTAACGAAGCTTTCCGTCCATAAGTCACTGACGAGAATCCTTGAACTTTTCTATAATATTTATAATACACACTGCGTGAAATTCCTACTAATTTCACTGCTTCTGTAACGTCCTTTGCTTGGTTAGTTGCTAATAATTCTTTTGCTTTTAGTACTTTAGAAAACACAGGAGGTACAGCATCTGCTGATACTAAAAAATGTTTTTGGTTTTCCATATTTTTCACCTCGAAACTATTGTATACAATATAAAGACAAAATACTAGGTTATCGCTTCATTTTTTATAAAAATTGTTATAAAAAAACACTTATTTCAGTTACACATAACCAATAGTTATTACTTGAAATAAGTGTTTGTTATATTACTCTATAATCTTCTTCCGATGCTAAGTTTTAACTCCATATTATTTTGACATAAAGTCATATGGAGTCACATCTTCCATGCCAATCATTGGGTCTATACCATAAGAATGAATGGCATCCATTGTTAAAATAAAGGGCTTATTCTCATTTAAAGTTTCACTATCAGAAGTTACAGAAAATACTTCAACAGTTTCTTCTACTTTTAATTCTCCAAGATTTTCTTCAGAGTACTCTCTTTTATTGATAGTTGTATGAGAAACTTTTTCTGTAGTATCTTGAATCTTGTCGTCAGTCTTCTGTTTCGCTTCAAGTGTCGTTTGATGTTCTTCTTCAATGGATAAGCTATCAAAGCTATTTGCTTGTAATAAATCTTTTAAGCAAGTTTGACGTCTTGAACTTTGACGATTTGCTGCTTCATGGAACGCTTCATATTGTCCACACATAATTAGGAACTTTTTACTTCTTGTTACAGCTGTATACAATAAGTTACGTTCTAACATCCGCTGATATTGACCTACCATTGGTAAAATTACCATTTGGAACTCACTTCCTTGAGATTTATGAATCGAACAACAATAAGCATGCGTTAATTGAATAAAGTCATTTCGTTTATATTCCACTTCTACATTATCAAATGAAACATACATTTTATCGACTTGATCTTCATTTTCTTTGGCAAATATAATGGCCGTAACTTCTCCAATATCCCCATTATAAATATTTTCTTCTGCTACATTTACTAACTGCAATACTTTATCCCCAACACGGAAAATACGGTCAAAAGATTCAATTTCTCGAACAGAGTTTCCAATTTTGGGATTTAAAATATTTTGCATCATTTTATTAATTTCATGAATACCAGCTTCTCCTTTATACATTGGAGCAAGTACTTGAATATCTTTCTTCTGATATCCTTTTTTAATAGCTTTCACCACAATTTGTTCAATCACATCTAAAATCTGAGTTGAACGACATGGGATAAAGGTACGATCTGGTTGATTTTGTGTAAAATCCATTGGTAAATGCCCATCTTTAATAGAGTGAGCTAATGTTACAATACTTGAAGAATCTTTTTGTCGATGAATTTGAGTTAATTCAATCGAAGGAATTTTATTTGATAATAGAAAATCCGTTAATACTTGACCTGGTCCAACAGATGGTAATTGATTTTTATCCCCTACAAATAATATCTTTGTTTTACCTGGAGTTGCACGAAGCAGACGATTCATGAGCCAAGTATCGACCATCGACATCTCATCAATAATTAAGAAGTCGCAATATAATGAACGACTTTCATCATAATCATCCTGTTCTAATTCAGAATTTTCTTCTGCAGAAATTCCTAACATTCGATGAATCGTAGAAGCAGATATTCCTGTTAATTCATTCATCCGTTTCGCAGCTCTTCCTGTTGGAGCTGCTAATTGAATGGCATCAGAATCTAAATCAATCTCTTCTAAATAACGATACATTTCTACGACACCATTAATAATCGTTGTTTTCCCTGTTCCAGGTCCCCCTGTTAAAATAAACAAAGATTCTTGCATAATTTTAATAAGTGCTTGTTTTTGAGAATCATCATAAATAATGCCAAATTTCTTTTGAACATGCTGGATGGCTTCTTCAATTTCTTCATCTGAATACAGAGATTTCTTAGAAACTTCCAAACGATGATGAATCGCATTGACAATTCCAATTTCCGCATAATATAAAGAAGCTAATGATAAATGATTTTCTTCAGAAATAATGATTCCTTCTCGGATTAATTCATTTAAGGCATTCACGATTTGATCCGGTTCAATTAAAAATGAACGAGTTTGCTCCAATAATTTTTGAGCTGCAAGAACAACTTCTTTATCGATTAAATACGTATGCCCTTCTTGATAAGATAAATCTCTTACTACTACATAAACAGCACCTTTAATACGGTATAAATTATCTGGTGCTATTTCTAATTTTTGAGCGATCGCATCAATTCTTCTAAAACCAAGTCCTTCAATAGATTGCAATAAGACATATGGATCTTCTTTAACGATTTCCATTGTTTTCTCTTTATAGAGAACCATAATTTTTTGAGCCATTAATGGAGTAAAGCCCATATTTGTTAATTCAAATAAAATACGCTCTGTTCCTTGATTTTCGATAATAATGCTACGAATACTCTCGCATTTCTTTGTCGATAATCCTGGTACATTTTTTAAACAATCCTCGTCTTGAATAATTTGCTCAATCGCATTTTCACCTAAGCAATCCACAATTTTTTCTGCGGTTTTTTCTCCAATTCCTGGAAACCGTCCACTAGAAAAATAAGCAATGAGACCTTTTTTCCCAGTAGGTTGATGTTGTTGATAACTTAAGACGGAAAACTGTTGCCCATATTTTGGATGTGAAACGACTTTCCCATTAAAACGATAGGGGGAATTATCATGAATGGTGCCAATAATTCCCGTCACAACTATCTCATCTGAGTCTAGTTGCATACTACTTTCTTGTACTCGAATTAATAATACTTTGTAAAAATTTTGCGGATTTTCAAAAAAAGTCGCTAAAACTTCTCCTACAATGTATTCTTCACTCATGACTTCCCTCTTTTCTATCTATTTTAAACGTATTGACGTTCGTTTCCTTCCATATAAGCTTTATCAATAATGCCTCCACCTAAGCAGATGTCTCCATCATAAAATACAACTGCTTGTCCAGGTGTAATCGCACGTACTGGCTCTTCAAAATATACCATAGCTTTTGTTCTATCGTCTTCTTGGAATACAACTCGAACTTTTGTATCTTGTTGACGATATCTGAATTTGGCAGTACATTCGAATTCATTTGGCTTTTCTTCATCTGTATTAAATTGCAAATCTGTCGCAAATAATGAATCAGAATAAAGGTTAGGATGATGGAATCCTTGTCCAACATAAAGTGTATTGGTGCTTAAATCTTTTCCTACAACAAACCATGGATCATTGGTTTTACCTCCGCCGCCGATTCCTAGTCCTTGACGTTGACCAATTGTGTAATACATTAAACCAGCATGGTCTCCTTTAACCTCGCCATCTAATGTTACCATTTTACCAGGTTTAGCTGGTAAATAATGAGACAAGAATTCATTGAAGTTTCTCTCTCCGATAAAACATACACCAGTTGAATCTTTTTTCTTAGCGGTTGCTAAGTCAAATTCTTCTGCAATTTTACGCACTTCTTTTTTCTCTAAATGTCCAATTGGAAACATTGCTTTTGATAATTGTTGCTGATTTAATTGACTTAAGAAATACGTTTGATCTTTATTATTATCCACTCCACGTAATAAACGAACTACTCCATTCTCGTCTTTTTCCACACGAGCATAATGTCCCATTGCTACATAGTCTGCTCCTAATTGAAGGGCGTATTCTAAGAAAGCTTGGAATTTTACTTCTTTATTACACATGACATCCGGATTAGGAGTTCTTCCTAATCGATATTCTTTTAAGAAATATTCAAATACACGATCCCAATATTCCTTTTCAAAATTAACAGAATAATATGGAATCCCAATTTGTTCAGCTACTGCTGCTACATCTTTATAATCTTCTGTTGCTGTACATACACCATTTTCATCTGTATCATCCCAGTTTTTCATGAAGATACCAATTACATCGTATCCAGCTTGTTTTAATAAAAGAGCTGTTACTGAAGAATCAACTCCACCACTCATTCCGACGATTACTCGGATATTTTCCTTATTCATTCATTCACCATCATTTCTAATTTTTTTCTGTTTTAACGATTTGAAGGTCGCTGTATCAATTTTATATCACTTTCTAAAAATTTTTTCAAAAAATTTTTCTCAAAATCTTCTTAAATACGATAACGATAGGAATTATAGCCCTATACACATTTGACAAATAAATTTATTTTCACTACAATTATTATTGGTAAAAGGGGGGCATAAGTGTATGATAATATCTTTACGAGCAGCACGGGTTAATCGTAATTTGACACTCTTAGAAGCCGCCAAATACCTAAAAATTAATAAAGATACTTTAACGAAGTATGAAAAAGATTCTACGAATCTTCCATACTCTTTAAGTAAACGCATGCAGGAACTCTATGAGATCCCAGGCGAAAATCTTTATTTTGGCGATACTTTAAGCTTCGTGGCGCAGTTTAAGCCACTCCCTCACGAAGAAGATCTACAATAGTAGTGATCGGAATACCTTCCCGTGCTATGTATAGAAACGAGACAGAGTAAACTCTGTCTCGTTTTTTTATACTTCTTCTAATACGCCACGTTCTACTAATCCTTCTAAAATAAATTCTAGTTTTTCGATCGCATATGCGTTTTTTTCATTTCCATATAATTGAACAGTTTGAAGTCCATCTTTTGTTGTTGTTGAAATTTTTAATTGTTTCATTGCTTTATCGACTGAAACTTTTAATTTTAATCCACGATGTCCGACTACTAAGTCATCTAAACTGCGAATTAATTGAAAATTACCTGCTTTTGTTTCGACAAATCCATTATCTCTTAATGTATATCCTTTTACTGTTGGAGATACACGATACACATGATTTGAATTTTTTAATGTTGCTGTTTGAGTAAATGCCATATGAACACTTCCTTTCATCACTTTCTTCTAGTTTAGCATACTATGGACGTTTAATCGAGGATATTGAAGAAATAAATGCATCAATATCTTCTTTAGTTGTCTCTCCTCCAAAGGATAAACGAACAGATTCTACTACTCTATTTTTATTCTGAGGAAACATGAGTGATAATACTGGACTAGGCTCTAAACTTCCAGCAGAACAAGCAGAACCCGCTGAAACAGCTACTTGATGTAAATCACACATAATTAATGTTTGACTAGCAGGAATGCCTTTTAACCAAATATTACAAATATGAGGGCTCTTTTTTGATGCATCCCCATTGATTTCAAAAGGAATTTGACGAGTCGTTAATTGTTCTTGTAAATACTCTGACAAATCAATATATTTATTCTTTTTTTCATTTCTAGTTTGAATCGCTAATGCAAGAGCTTTTTGAAACCCAACAATATATGGAACATTTTCTGTTCCTGCTCTCCACCCTTGTTCTTGTCCTCCACCTTTAATCAGTGCATGAATCGGTGCTTCTTTTTTCTTATATAAAAATCCAATTCCTTTTGGTGCATGAATTTTATGACCGGAAGCAGATAAATAATCAATATGAGAAGCCATTACATCAATTTCTTCTTGAGCGAATGCCTGAACTGCATCTGTATGGAAATAAGCAGGATGTTCCACTAATAACTCACCGATTTCATGAATCGGTTGATACGCTCCAGTTTCGTTATTAACGGTCATAATCGATACTAAACGAGTCTTCTCCGTTAAAGCTTCTTCCACTTGTTTAACGGAAATACAACCTGACTCATCAGGAACTAATGCAATAATCGTGAATCCTAATTGTTCAGCATAAGCTGCAGCTTTTTTAACGGATGGATGCTCAATTCCTGAAATAATGATTTCTCCTTTTTCTTTTGCAAAATGCTGACAAATCGATTCAAATACTAAATTATTCGCTTCTGAACCTGAACCTGTAAAAATAATGGAATCATTCATAGCAGCATGTAATTCTTGTAATATATCTTTTTTAGCAGCCTGAATCTTTTGTTTTTGACTACGACCAATTTGGTAAACACTAGAAGGATTACCAAAATAAGCCAGTTCTTCAAAAATTGCTTTCTTTACTTCCTCTACAACCGGTGTAGTGGCAGCATAATCTAAATAATGCAAAGATATCGTCCTTTCTATTAGATAAAAATTTACATCTATCATTTTCTACTCTTACTAGTATAGTATATTTTTCAAAATAAGGTAAATATTTTTGACTCACGTCAGTATTTAAACTATGCTAGAATAGAATTGACAGAAAGTGAGGAGAATTATGAAAAATCAACCATTAGCATACCGAATGAGACCCACTTGCTTAGAAGAAGTTGTCGGACAACAACATTTAGTAGCACCTGGAAAAATTATTGCTCGAATGATTGCTGCCAAGCAACTCTCTTCGATGATTTTATATGGCCCTCCTGGAATTGGAAAAACAAGTATTGCCAGTGCCATTGCAGGAACGACAAAGTATGCCTTTCGAACATTAAATGCCGCCACAGATACAAAAAAAGAATTACAAATTGTCGTTGAAGAAGCTAAGATGAGTGGAACAGTCATTCTATTACTGGATGAAATTCACCGCTTAGACAAACCAAAACAAGATTTCCTTCTTCCACACTTAGAAAATGGACGTGTCATTTTAATAGGAGCCACTACTGAAAATCCCTATATTGCCATTAACCCAGCCATTCGCAGTCGAACACAAATTTTTGAACTCATCCCACTTACACCAGAAGAAATTCATCAAGCACTCAACCGTGCATTAACCGATGAAACAAAGGGATTAGGACAATATGATGTAGAAATCGAAGACGGAGCAATGCATACATTGACGCATTTTTCAAATGGAGATGTCAGAAGTTCACTAAACGCTTTAGAATTAGCCGTGAAATCTACCCCAGAAAATGAAGACGGAAAAATTATTATTACAGAAGAAATCGCAGGTAACTGCCTACAAAGAAAAGTCTTCGCCCATGATAAAAACGGAGATCAACATTATGATGTCATCTCCGCTTTCCAAAAATCGATTCGAGGAAGTGATGTAAATGCAGCACTTCACTATATGGCAAGACTCATCGAAGCAGGCGAACTCATTACACTAATCAGACGATTATTAGTCATTGCTTATGAAGATATCGGATTAGCAAATCCAGCAGGAGCAAGTCGAGCCGTATTAGCCGTACAAGCTGCCGAAAAACTCGGCTTACCCGAAGCAAGAATCCCACTTGCTAATGCAGTGATTGAATTAGCCCTCTCCCCTAAATCAAATACAGCAATTCTCTCCATTGATGCAGCACTCTTAGACATCAGACAAGGAAAATCAGGAAACATCCCTTCCCACTTACAAGATGCACACTATCAAGGAGCCCAAAAACTAGGACGAGGAATGAATTACCAATACCCACATAACTATCCAAATCATTGGGTAAAACAACAATACTTACCAGATACACTCAAACATACACAATACTTCCACCCAGACCCAACTTCGAAATTCGAAGAAGCGTTGAAGGAACAGTATAAGAAGTTTCAATAAATGGAAATATCCCCAACAGGAATAGACATGCTATTTCTGTTGGGGATGTTTTTGTAGAATGCTATACAATTGAAGTATATTATAGTTTAACACAAAGTGTTGCTATATAGTCATTTCCATAACGTGATAATCTATTTCTTGTATCACATGATTCATAAAAATCGATCATAGCAAGACCATTTTTAAGTTGTCCTCTAATCTGACTTTCTAAGGTATGGCTAAATTCATATCCATATTCTGGATTTATAATTATTTTTCCTTCCTCTTCCAGATTTTTTGAATTAAATGGTAGTGAAAACTTTAAAAGTAATTCCTCATCAGGTTTGTCCCATACAATGTCAGCATCATACATATATATCCAAGGATTCATAAATCCGACCATTAACAGTCCGCCCTTTTTCAATACTCGAGAGGCTTCTTTATACATGTTTTCTAAATCCTCTATATATACATTTGAGACCGGATTGAAAATAATATCAAAAGTTTCATCATCAAATGGAAATGGTTTTGTCATATCGCCTTGAACTGTGTTGATTTTTAACCCTTCTCTTTTAGCAACCATTTCATCTCTTTCTAATTGTGATGTAGAGAAATCCATTATGGTTACATCATAACCTTTTAACGCAAAAACTGGACCCTGCTGTCCACCACCACAAGCTAATCCTAATATCTTTTTTCCATTGGCTTTTTCAAACCATTCTTCCGGAACTTTTTTCCCAATCGTTAATGCAACAGAAATAGGCTTATTTTTAAGTTCTTCTAATTGTTCATGTGTTAATGGCTCAGTATAGTCATTATTTACATTATTCCATCTATCTTCATTAAATTTTATATAATTGCTCAACTTATTATCTCCTCGTAATTTTCACCATTATGATTTATGTTTGATATTTTGTCAGTACGTTTTTTCAGCTCTACAAGTTTTGAGCTTCATTTTGAGCATCATAATCGATACTATAATTTTTATTAAACAACGTTACAATCACACCACTATCAGAGAATGTTTATTTATTTTTCTTAGTTTCTTGTTTTTCTTTTGTTTGACTTAAATACCAAAATGAAATATACACTATCAGTGCAATGAAAATATTATGGAACAATCCTAATTGCATTTGATTGAAAACAAAATAATATATTGTAAAAACTAACGCAATCAGAATATTACTTTTAATAATTTTTTTCAGACCAAACTGTTCTTTTCCAATCAGTATAATGAATAAATGACCTAATAGTATTATTATAATTGACAGTATTATAGAAAACTCTGTTGACCTTAACAAAAGCGTATTCCCTAAAAAGAGTAGAATAAATCCGTAAAACCATTTTTTATTGTGTACCATAATACTCACTCCTTTACATTTTATATTGTAAATCTAGAAGTCTAGTATGTAACCTATTTTCAATAAAAAAGAATACAACTCTCCAATAGTAAGATTCATAACAAAACACCCTGTCATCCTTCCTACATCAAAAAGTCGTATTCCTATTTTCTTACGCTTCAATTACTCGAACACTGTCATCCAACTTCGCCCAGTGATTTGTTGGGCCGTGTCCATTGCCAACATAGATTGGTTGAGCAATCGCTCCTTGAATAAATTTACGAGCTGTAATAATGCTTTCTCTTAAAGGCTGTCCTTTTGCTAATTCAGCTGTAATACAAGCAGAGAATGTGTCTCCTGTTCCATGGGTAGAAGCTGTTTGAATTCGTTTAGCTTCTGTCCAAAAGGCTGTTCCATCTTCTAATAAGATAAAGTCTTTTACAATATCCAGTGTTCCATGTCCGCCTTTAATAATGACATTTTTTACGCCAAGATTTTGTAATACATCAGCTGCTTCTATCATATCTTTTTCTGTTAAGATTTTCTTGCCAATTAATTCTTCTGCTTCTGGTAAATTTGGTGTACACACTGTGGCAATTGGTAATAATTCTTTTTTAATCGTTTCAATTGCTTCTGGTTGTAATAATGGATGTCCACCTTTAGCAATCATAACAGGATCCACAATTAATGGTCCAAAATTTACTTTTTTATAATTTTCTACTACAGTGCGAACAACTCGACTATCTGCTAACATTCCAGTTTTTGCTGCACGAATATGAAAATCACTTGCTAATGATTGAAATTGCGCATCAATAAATGCACTAGGTACTTCATGAACTGCTTGTACTCCTAAAGTATTTTGCGCTGTCAAAGCTACAAAAATACTCATTCCAAAAACTTGTCGAGCTTGAAATGTTTTTAAATCCGCTTGAGCCCCTGCTCCTCCTCCTGAATCAGATCCAGCAATAGTCACTACTTGTATAGTTTCATTACTCATTTGCTTCCCCTCCTAAAATTTCCGTTACTTTCTTTCTTAAACAGTAACATTTTTGTTTGATATCTTTAGCTTTCATTATCTCACTAACAATGGCAACTCCTGCAATCCCTGTTCCTTTTAAAGGTTCCATATTGTCTTCTTTAATACCACCAATGGCTACGATAGGAATCGTTACAGTTGTGGCAATTTCCTTAAGCGTTTCAATAGAAGTTGGTTGAGTAATTACTTTTGTCGTAGTTGGATAAATAGCTCCTACGCCTAAATAATCTGCTCCATTTTGTTCTGCTTCTAATGCACGTTCAACTGTTTTAGCTGTAACGCCTAATATTTTACCTTTACCAATGAGTTTTCGAACCACTTCAACAGGTAATTCATCCGCTCCAATATGAACTCCACTAGCATCAACTGCTAAACAAATATCTACTCGATCATCAATAATAAGAGGAATTTGGTACTGGTCAGTTATAGTCTTCACTTTTTTTGCTAATTCATAATACTCTATTGTAGTGCATTCTTTTTCTCTTAATTGCACAAAAGTCACACCAGACCTACAAGCTTCTTCTACTTTTTTCAAAAAGTCTTCCTCTTTCCAATCATAACGTGCCGTTACTAAATAAAGGGCTAATGTTTTATCTAAGTTCTTCATTTGTCCAGTCCTCCATTTTTAGCATTTCTTGCCAATTTTCTTCGTATAGTTTGGATAATTGATTACAAGTTTCGATTCGGAAACTTTCCATTCCTTGTTGGAGTAACTTGCTCGCTTTTTCTCCACATATATTAAAATAACTAATTGCTCCAATCGTCGCTTCTAGTGGTTCAATTCCACTTCCTAGAACACCCGCAATGAGAGCTCCTACTACATCTCCAGTACCTGTAAATAATTCTAAAGAATCTACTCCATTTTTTAGGCAAAAACTGTTTGAAGCAGTAACGACTAAGTCTTGTTCTCCCGTTGCTAAAAAAACTGTTTGAGGATAAGTTTTAGCCAACTTTCTTAACGCATGAGCTAATTCCTTTAATTCCATCATACTTTGGTCTTCCTTAGCACTATCGACTCCTTTGGCACTACTAGTTAGTCCAGCTAATCGTCTCATTTCGGAGATATTTCCCTTAACAACGGTAACTCCAATGTCTAATAAACTTTGTACTAAAACAAGGCGATTAGATAGTCCCACTATTCCAACAGCATCTACAACAAGAGGTTTTTGATAATTATTCGCTAGTTTCGCTGCTTTGATGATGCAAGATTCCTTTTGCTCTGTTAAATGTCCAATATTTAGTAATACGGCAGATGATACTTGAATAACTGATTCAATTTCTCGTTCATCTTCAGCCATAATTGGTTTTGCCCCTACATATAATAATGCATTCGCCACTAATTCCTTTGTAATCCCATTCGTGATGCAGTGAATCAGAGGGCGTTGTAATGGAAAAATATTTTCTAAAACTTTTTGCATAATGGACATTCCTTAGTTGGCGCAAATAATTTTTGAATACGTTGGATAGTTGATACGTTTTTTAATTTTACCCAAACTAACCAAGCAATCGTTGAACCAATAATCGCTCCTCCACAAAAACGTGGTGTATAAACAAACCAGAATAATCCAGTTGTTGTTCCAGTAAACCAAACCATTACAGGATAAGATAATAAGGAACCAATTAATCCTGTTCCAATAAATTCACCAATCATCGCTCCATAAATGTTTTTAGTCATTCTTGCTCCAATCCCTGCTAATAACGCTCCAAATACTGCACCTGTTAACGCTAAAGGGGGAATCGCTAATAAAGTCATACGAAGAATCGCTGTTAAAAATGCCATGGCAACTCCGTATACTGGTCCCATCAGCATTGCTGCAATGACATTAATCGTGCTAGACATTGGTGCCATTCCTTCAATTCGCATTAATGGTGATAACACCACATCTAACGCTACCATCATAGCTAAAAACATAATTTTTTTATTTCTACTCATTTTCCAAACTTCCTAACCTTCTAATTTCCATGTTTCGTGTGTATATGCCATTTCCCAAAATAGATACTCAAATTGGCAACTACGATAAAATGCTTCTATCATTTCTTCTTTTGTCTGTTCTGTTGCTTCTTCATATAATCGTTCGATAACACCACATTCATATTGAACGGCTTCTTTACTATCTTCTCCCGCATACGTCATAATCCATCGTTGATACATTTCATGAGGGGAACCTTGTTTGATTAATTGTTCCCCAATGGCTTGATATAACCACGGACAAGGTAACATTCCTGCACAAGCTACAACTACATTTTTTTCAGCTAGTTGTCGATATAAATGTGATACATAATTATAAGCAGTTGGAGCAATCGGTGTATTTTTAATTTCTTCTTCATCGATTCCCAATTCTTTAAAAAATTCTTCTCGAATTAATTGTTCCCCTTGTGCTAAATGTTGCGAATTTCTACGCATTAATTCTTTTACTTCTGCATCATCAGATGCATCAGAAATGATTTGATATAACTTACTAAAATGTTCTAAATAATAACGATCTTGTAATAAATAATAACGAAATATCGAATCACCCAATGTCCCATCTTGTAATCCCGTTACAAATGGATGTTCAAAACTTCCTTGCCAATAACGTTTAGAAACTTCAATCGCTTTTTCTGTAAATGTCATTTTCCTACCTCCATAACCATCCAATACTATTTCCTACTACAAATAATAAAATCATCCATCCCAAAGCTTTACCATCATTTTTCCAAATAATCGATGGTGTTCGTTTTCCTTTTTCATCAAATCCATGGCTAATCATCGCTTGTTCATATTGCTCTTGTAAGTGATAAGCTGTAAAAATTACCTTGATATAATATAAGCTTGACCAAAAATGTAAGGGACGACCTCTTAATTGACTCGCTTCCTTCATTTGAATAACTTCTCTTCGAATATATGGAAAAGCATGAATAATCACTAATAATCCATAGACAAAATGAGGTGGCAGTCCTTTTTGTTCCAAGACTAATAATAATTCTTCCAAATCCACACTAAATGCCAATAAAAATCCTAATAAAGCAAATGCAAATGTTCTAGTAAACATCACTGTGGCTAGCTCTAAATGAATTCCTTGAACACGAATCGACCAATAACTACCAATCGCTGGAAATAATGGAACAATCATTGAAGTACCAATGACACCCCACTGCTTCTTCCAAAGCAGATAAAAGAATCCAACTACTAATACAAAAATATTCAAGACATTCGAAGGAACAAACGATAATTCAATCGTCACTAGTATTAGAAAAAGAGAAAAAGCTAAGCTTTTAGACTGTTTTTCCATATTGAATTCCCCCTTTTTGTAATGTCTGCTCACTGATTTGAATATGATGTTGACTCACACCTTCTAATGGGGCTAATCGATGAGAAACGACTAATAATTGTTGATCATGTGTTTGTTGATTCCACTTCATCCATTCTCCCATTAATTGGCAACTTTTTTTATCTAATCCAGTAAAAGGTTCATCCAATAATAAAAATGGAATCTCCAAACTTAACATACAGATTAGCTGAATCAGCTTTTGTTCTCCGCCACTTAAATACATTAGACTTATATCTAGTTTAGAAGCTAATGGTGTTTCGGTGAGTATTCGTTCTTGCCATTCTTGAGCATGAGCAAATCTCTTCATACCAAAATTCAATTCATCCCTTGGCATTAAAGTAACAAATTGATGCATCGCTTCTTGAACAGTCAATGTTAACAATTTGGAGCGATTTCTCTTAGTGATTTTTTGCCCCTCATATATAAAATTGCCTTTTACTTTTGACAATTGAACCATTGCTCTTAGTAAAGTTGATTTTCCAACACCATTATCTCCTGTTAAAGTCGTAATCCCTTTTTCTAAAGAAAACTCTGGAATCGACCATAAACCTTCTTTTATAACATTTTGAAACGTGAAAAACTTCTCTGATGATGCACCTTCTTGTTCTAATAAAATAACTGAATGATTCGATAAAGTGCTAATCGGAACTGTCTGCAAGCAACCTTGCTGAATATGTAATACACGACTAACATATTCGCTATAACCATTCGTATCATGATCACTAACAATGACTAATTTTCCCTTTTGAGAAAGCTCAAACAATAATTTCATTAAGGATTGTCTACTTTTCTCGTCAACGCTAGCAAATGGCTCATCTAATAATAAAATCGGAACATCCATTGCTAATAAAACTGCAATCGCAGAACGCTGTTGCTCCCCTCCAGATAATTGAACAAAAGGTCGATCTAATAAATGTTGGGTTACTGTATTCATCGTAACGTGATGAATTCGCTCTTGAATTACTTCAAAATCATACCCTAAATTTTCAAGAGTAAAGGTTAATTCGCTCCGTAAATTTTTCATCGTAAATTGACGATAAGCTTTTTGGAATACAGTTCCCGCAATTGTTGCTCTTTGTACTGGTGTCATGGAAGAAATATCTTTTCCTAACAAGTAACACTGACCTTCAAAAGTCATCGGTTTAATTCCCGATAAAAATTGAAATAGAGTTGACTTCCCACTCCCCGTATCTCCTGTTAGTAAAATGAATTCTCCCATTTCCATTTGGCAATGGAGATGATGAAGTATTTTAGTGTTCCCTTGCCAAACGCTGACACCTTCTAAAGTGATTCCATTCATTGATTAATTTCCTCTTGTAGCTTTTACTTTTTCTAATACATTCATCACAATTTTTACAAATACTACACCGAAAACAAACACAGAAATAAATCGAACAACGATTAATGCAACTAAAAATCCTAAAGAATAAGCTCCATATCCTAATTTGAAATACTCATAAATAAAACTAAAGACAACAGTCCCAATCGCACTTAATGTAAGAGAAAAAGTATCATATCTCTTATAACCAGTTACAAAAAATCCAGCTTCAGTTCCTAGACCTTGAACAAAACCAGAAACTAAAACTCCAACTCCAAAATGAGAACCCATTAACATTTCTGCCAAAGCAGCTAACATTTCTCCAAGAGTCGAACTTCCTTTCTTCTTCAACAGTACCCCAATCATTGGAGCAGCCATTGTCCATAATCCAAATAAAATTTCATTCGCAAAAGGTTTGTACCCTCCAGGTGTTAATGCCACTTCTAATGCGATATACATAAATCCTGCTCCCATAAATACGCCTCCAAAAAGAAACGCTAATAATGCCATTAAAATGACATCTTTCAAACTCCATTTTTCCATAAAAAAAACTCCCTTCGTTTTCAAAACAAAAGGAGGCTCATTCACTAACATTATGTACATAAGCAATGAAAACTAATTTTTGATTTCTGACATAAATCCATGATAAAAAAATAAAAATAATATCTTTTTATATCAAGCAAACAAATCATTAGAAAACATTACTATCGTAACATTCCACATTTCCCTTCGCTGGTACTATCCAGATCAGGTTCAATGGGTATAATCTCAGCCAATTGGCACCCCAAATGTTTTGGTTTTATTAAATTTTCTTTTATCATATCATATTTGAAATCATTTTCAACTTATCTGCTTAAAAAATATTTTCAATTCAATTATAAGTAAACGCTATCAATTATAGTATTGATTTTTTATAGCAGGAGTGATACTATAGTGACATAGAAATCTGAGATGTGCGCGGTATTTACTAAGTGTTGACCGAACAATTAATGACTTTTTAGGGATTCAGATTGTTGTTATGGATAACAAGCCATTGCACTTGGAAGTTAAGAAGTAACTCATAGAAGCCCACCTGCTTAGAATGCGGGTTCAAAACTATCAAATACATCAAACGGCATCACCGGAAATCTATCAATAAAGTTTTTACTTTGGACCACTCTTTGAGTGGTTTTTTCTTTTACAAATGGATTTTATCTTTATGAACCCCCTTTTAAAACTATTTCATAGTGGTATAATAAGGGTATAAAGATGAAGGAGTGATTGTTATGTTCCATGAATATTCTAAAATTTTAGTTCCGGTAGATGGGTCTAATGAAGCTAGATTAGCTTTTGAAAAAGCAATTGAGGTTGCTAAAAGAAATCGTGCTCAAGTTTTAATTGCTCACATTATTGATACACGAGTACTCCAAACTCCTACTGGTTTTGAAGGAAACTTTAATGAAGAAATTCAAAGACAATCAGAAAATTTATTCCAAGAATATCGTCAATATGCTCAAGAACATGATTTTAATGACATCGATTTTGTTTTAGAATATGGTTCTCCAAAAGTTTATATTTCTAAAAATATTCCAAAGGATTATCAAATTGATTTAATTATGATGGGCGCAACAGGACTAAACGCAGTCGAACGTTTATTTATCGGTTCTGTATCAGAATACGTCATCAGAAACGCCAGCTGCGACGTCTTAGTAGTCCGCACAGACTTGGAAAACCAACGACAATAAAAGTATATAAATAAAGAACAGGAAAGACTTCCCGTAGTAACAAGGGACTTTCCTGTTTTTATCTTTGATGATTCATTTAGATTATTTTCAACATAACTTACATTACTGACACTTACTAAGTATAGAAAAAGAGAACAAAAAAAGACTTCTCGTAATAGCTAACGTAATAGAAGCCAGATTGGCTTCTATTACTGGAAAATTTGAGACCTTAGGCTCAAATTTTAGCCATGAGATTCGCTTTGCGAAGCTGCTGGCGTCCAAGCTATTACAAATATAAGTCTTTTTTTGTTCTCTTTTTCTCTTACGCCCCATTAACGGTTTTTTGAATCCAACAGGATTGTCACTGGTCCGTCATTTAGTAACTCTACTTTCATATCCGCACCAAACTGCCCCGTCTCAACAGGAATCCCAGTATCTCTTAACAGGCCATTAAACTGCTCAAACATCTCAAGCGCAACATCCCCAGGAGCTGCCTTTGAAAACGAAGGACGATTCCCCTTCTTCGTATCCGCATATAAAGTAAACTGCGAAACCGATAAAATCTCACCGCCAATATCTTGAATACTACGATTCAATTTCCCCTCTTCATCCTCAAAAATTCTCATCTGGACAATCTTACGAACAAGATATTCCATATCTTCCATTGCATCATCATGCGTTACACCCACTAATAAAAGAAAACCACGTTGAATCTGTCCAATAACTTTCTCCTCAACTGTAACACTCGCATGAGAAACACGCTGTAAAACAACTCTCATAACTCTTCCTCTTTCTCGTATTCGATTAAGAAATTACACGACGAACACTATAAACATCAGGAATTTGATTGATCTTCTTCACAATAAATTCTAACTGTTCCGTATTATGAATTCCAATATTGACCGTAATTGTAGCCATCTTATTAGAATCCACTTTACCATTTACAGAATTTAAAGACTTCGTAATACTATTGATGACATTTAATACCTCATTCAATAAACCATTACGATTGTATCCTTCAACAACTAATTCTGTATCATATTGTTGCTTAGAATTACCCGTATCTTCCCAATCCACATCAATAAGACGAGTTTGTTGATCTTGTTGAACTTTCACATTCGGACAGTCCTTACGATGGACAGAAATTCCACGCCCCTTTGTAATATATCCAACAATTTCATCCCCCGGTACTGGATTACAACAACGACTTAAGCGAATTAATAAGTTATTAACCCCTTCAATAATGACGCCATTTTCATGCTTAATACTCATCTTTTGAGTATCTTTCCGTTGAATTTTTTCAGTCGTTTGTTCAAAAGCTTCTTCTTGCATTTTTTGCTTTTCAATTTCCCGACGAGCTTTATCTGTTAATCGATTGGCAACTGTTTGAACAGAAACTTCTCCAAAACCAATAGCTGCAAATAAATCATCTTCATTGGCAAAATTAAATCGACCAGCAATTTCCTTTAATTGCGTTTTTGATAAAAAGTCTTTTGGAGAAAATTCTAAATCAACAATTTGTTTTTCTAATAATTCACGTCCACGAAGAATACTTTCTTCACGATTTTGTAATTTAAAGAATCGACGAATTTTATTTTTCGCACGAGTCGTAAAGACTAAATTAATCCAGTCTCTTGATGGACCAAATGAATTAGCAGAAGTTAATACTTCTACAATATCTCCTGTTTTTAACTGATAATTTAATGGTACAATTTTATTATTAACTTTTGCACCAACTGTTTTATTTCCAACTTCCGTATGAATATTGTAGGCAAAATCTAACGGCCCTGAACCTAATGGTAACTCAGAAACATCTCCTTTTGGAGTAAAGACATACACTTTATCACCAAAAATATCTTCCTTCACACTATTCATAAAGTCATTCGCATCTTTTGAATCATCTTGTAATTCAATTAAATCTTTAAACCAATCTAATTGTTTTTGAAGTGGATCAGCCGATACTTTTTGAGTATTTCCTTCTTTATACGCCCAGTGAGCAGCAACCCCGTATTCTGCAACAGCATGCATTTCAAATGTACGAATTTGAATTTCTACCGGTTTACCACCTGGTCCAATAACTGTTGTATGAATGGATTGATACATATTTGCCTTCGGCATTGCAATATAATCTTTGAAACGACGAGGCATTGGTTTCCATTTTGTATGGATTGCCCCAACAACTGCGTAACAATCACGAATACTATTCACTAAAACACGAATCGCTAATAAATCATAGATTTCATTAAAATCTTTCTTTTTATCTTTCATTTTTCGATAAATTGAATAAATATGTTTTGGTCTACCATATATTTCAGCTTCGATTTCTAATTCTTTTGTAGCTTCTTCGATATTCACCACTGTTTCATGGATATATGCTTCACGTTCATCACGTTTTGAATCCATTAATTGAACAATACGATAATATTGTTGTGGGTTTAGATATCTTAATGATGTATCTTCTAATTCCCACTTAATTTTATTCATCCCTAGTCGATGTGCTAAAGGTGCATAAATCTCTAATGTTTCATTCGCAATCATGCGTTGTTTTTCTGGTTTATGGAATTTTAGAGTTCTTAAATTATGTAAACGGTCAGCTAGTTTTACCATAATAACTCTTAAATCATTCGCCATTGCTAATAACATTTTACGATGATTTTCTGCTTGTTGTTCTTCATGAGATTTATATTTAATTTTTCCTAGTTTTGTAACACCATCTACTAAAAATGCAACATCTTTGCCAAATACATATTCGATATCTTCAATCGTAAATCCTGTATCTTCAACAACATCGTGCAAAAATCCAGTTGCAATTGTATCTGGATCTAATCGCAATTCTGCTAAAATTCCAGCTACTTGAATTGGGTGAACAATATATGCTTCTCCAGATTTTCTTACTTGATCTTTATGAGCGAACGTCGCATATTCAAGGGCTTTTTCAATGAACTGAATACTCTTTTCATTCATATATTCACGACAGAGTGAAATCACATCTTCAGCCGTATAATTTTTATTTTTTGACATATACGTTTTTCCCCTTAATTCATTACAGTAACCGTATTAAACTATTATTTGTTACTGCTTTCTTAACTTTAGATAATACTTATCCTATCTCTTTCTTAGCCTTCCGTCAACTATTTCTAACCTTTTAAAAGCTCGAAATGATAGGACACTGCAGTAAGTGCATACATGGGTGCTGTTTCAGCTCTTAAAATTCTTGGACCTAAGGCACAAGAATGTACTTCCTGGCTATTTAAATACTCAATTTCTTGTAGATCGAATCCACCTTCTGGACCAAAATAAAAGGCAATCGAATCTCCTTTTTGTAACGAAGTCAAAGTTTGAACAAATACTGCCGCTTCTCCTTCTTTAGCAACTTCTTCAAATGCAACTAATGCTTTTGTCGATTGCTTAGCTAAGACAACACTTTCTTTTAATGACATTAAGTCTAATACTTTTGGAACATGTAGTCGATGAGATTGTTCTGCAGCTTCTTGAGCAATTTTTTGTAGTCTTTCGATTTTCTTTTGTGATTTATCTTTTGTCCATTTCACCATATTCCGCTTCATTTCTACTGGAACAATTGTATGAACGCCTAATTCTGTTGCTTTTTGGACAATGGTTTCTAATTTATCTCCTTTAGAAAGTCCTACAAAAATCGTAACATTAATCGGTAATTCCACCTGTTGTTCTTTATGTTCTTCGATTGTTAACTCGAAAGGAGATAGTTGAGTAATTTTTGCGATATACAATTGTTCTTTTTCATCTACGACTTCACAACATTCCTCGATATTCATACGCATCACTTTTACCATATGATGTTCTTGATCTTTTAGAACAGAAATCTGTTCTCCGACTGATTGAATGACTTGATTAATAAAATAACGTTGCATCCTCTTTCACCTAGTCTTTCACTTTTGTCATGACAAATGTATTCCATTCACCCATTGTGAGTTGTTGTTTTAAAGTAAATCCTGCATTTTCATAAGCAGAACGTACTTCCTCTGCTTTTGATTGAATAATTCCTGATAAAATTAAAATACCATTTTCTTTTAAATTATGATAAGCGTCCACTGGCATCATTAATAAAATTTCAGCTAAAATATTTGCTACAATTAAATCAGAAGGTTGATGAATTCCTTGTAATAAATTATTTTCATAAACAGCAATTTCTCCAACTTCTGGATTTAAAGAAATATTTTCTTTAGAAACTCTTGTTGCCATCTCATCAATATCAAAAGCTGTGACATCACTTGTACCTAATAGTTTAGCTGCAATACTTAATACACCAGATCCTGTCCCAACATCTAGTACACTCTCTCCACCACGAACATATTGTTCCAAAGCTGCTAGTGATAATTGAGTCGTTGGATGTGTTCCTGTTCCGAATGCTAAACCTGGATCTAATCGAATTAAGAGTTCATCTTCTTGTTGTTTTTGATATTCTAACCAACTAGGAACAACTGTTAAATATCTTGTTACACGAACTGGGAAGTAATATTTTTTCCAGGCTTCAGCCCAATCTGCTTCTCCTACTGTTTGTAAAGTAACAATCCCTTTTCCAATTGTTAATCCAAAAGATTTTAGTTCTTGAACTCTATTCGTAACTATTTCAGTCATTTCATCATTCCATTGATTTGGTTGGAAATAAGCTTTGACAAAAACTTCATCTGTTTCATATAAAGACTTTCTTTCTACTGAAAGCCATTCTAATTGTTCTTGATTTAATTGATCATAATCGAGAGGATCTTCAATCGAAACTCCTTTTGCTCCAATTTCCATAAAAATTTCACTGACTGCCTCTACACTTTCTGTATGAGTTACTACTGTAACTTCTAACCAATCCATTTATTGACTCTCCTTTAACGTTTATCATTGTTCAAAAGATATTATAACAAAGAAAATAAAAATTACCTAAAAATATAATGTAACATATTTGTAATTTTTCCGATTTTTTAGTATGATATTGAAGATAGAAAAACAATAGATTTTTCACTGCTTGCAAAAGACATTTTGCATCGAGTAGCAAGCAACCTAACCAACAAAAGATAATTGATTATAGATATTAAGGAGTAATGAAACCATGGCAAGACATTTATCAACAAAAGATATTTTAAATAAACAATTTAAACGCTCATTTAGAGGATTTGACATTGAAGAAGTAGATGCATTTTTAGATTTAATTATTCGTGATTATGATACATTCCAAAAAGAAATTAGCTTTTTACAAAGTGAAAATGAACGTTTATTAAATAAAGTGGATGAATTATCTAAACAAGCAACTGTCACAAAAGGAACTCGCTCAGCTAGCATTCCTTCTGCTGGAGTTACAAACTTTGATATTTTAAAACGTTTAGCCAATTTAGAGAAACATGTATTTGATGAAAAATTAGAAGAAGATGACGAAGACGATTTAGACAAAACTCGTGTCATTACCCCAATCAAAGATTAATTATACTTGTAAACTTTGAGTAATCGCGGTAGTGTATTCACTGCTGAGGAAAGTCCATGCTCGCACAGTCTGAGATGTCTGTAGTGTTCGTGCTTAGCGAAACCATAAGCTAAGGCAACGATTAGTTGACGGCAGAAAAAATGGCTAAGGAATTTCTATGCCAAAGTATTCTTGAAAGTGCCACAGTGACGAAGCATTTCTGGAAACGGAAATGGTGGAACGCGGTAAACCCCTCGAGCGAGCAACCCAAACTTATGGTAGGGGCACTCTTTATTAGGAAATGAACGAAAAAAGAGGCACATTTGTGTAGACAGATGATTACTGAAATCAATTAGAACCTGCTAATTGATGGAACAGAACATGGCTTATAGAAGTTTGCATTCAGGTTATTTACCGGGGTCTCCCGGTATTTTTTTTGAAAAACTATCATTTTATAGAAAGGAAATTATTATGACAACTTATAAATTAGTCGCCACTGCTGCGGCTGGCATTGAAGCTCTTGTTGGAAAAGAATTAAGAACTCTTGGGTATGATTGCCAAGTAGAAAATGGAAAAGCTTATTTTACTGGAAATGATTATGATATTGCGAAAACAAACATTTATTTACGTACAGCAGATCGTATTAAAATTATTTTTGGTCAATTCAGCGCTAAAACTTTTGATGCTTTATTTGAACAAACAAAGGCACTCCCTTGGGAACAAATTTTACCAGTTGATGCAGAATTCCCCGTATCAGGAAAATCTGTTAAATCAACTTTACATAGTGTACCAAACTGCCAATCTATCGTAAAAAAAGCAATTGTTAATCGTCTAAGTGCAGCTTACGCTCGTAGAACCCATTTACCAGAAACAGGAGCACTCTATCCTATCGAAGTTTCTATCCTAAAAGATGTGGTAACATTAACCATTGATACAAGTGGAACAAGCTTATTTAAACGTGGCTACCGTACAGAAAAAGGTGGCGCACCATTAAAAGAAAATATGGCTGCTGCTCTTGTCATGTTAACAAATTGGTTCCCGGATAAACCATTTTACGATCCATGTTGTGGTTCAGGTACCATTCCAATCGAAGCTGCTTTAATTGGATTAAACATTGCACCAGGATTAAATCGTTCATTTGCAGCTGAAAAATGGACATTCTTTGATCCAAAAGCATTTGACACTGTTCGTCAAGAAGCAAGAAAAGAAATTCGTACAGATGTAACATTAGACATTCTTGGAGCTGATATTGATGGTTCTATGATTGAGATTGCAAAACAAAATGCAATTAAAGCAGGCGTTAGCGAGTATATTGAATTTAAGCAAATGCAATTAAAAGATTTCCGTACGAAGAAAGAAAATGGTGTATTAGTAGCTAATCCACCATATGGTGATCGTTTATTATCTGAAGAACAAGCTCAAAATATTTACCGTCAAATGGGACAAACGTATGAACCATTAGAAACTTGGAGTAAGTATATTTTAACGAGTGATTTAAGTTTTGAGGAACATTACGGAAAACAAGCCACTAAGAAACGTAAACTATATAATGGTGCCATTCGTACCGACTACTTCCAATTCTGGGGTGTACGTAAACGTAAACCGGTTAGTGAATAAATTAATGGATGTTATATGTAATGGGTTTTAATTAAAATACAAAAAGAAAACTTTTCTAAGTAGTAGTACTATAAGTCACAGAACTGTGGCTTATAGTACAGGAAACTTTGAGACCTAGGCTCAAAGTTTAGCCATGAGACCGCAGGTCTGCTGGCGTCCTTACTACATAGAAAAGTTTTTCTTTTTTAATTTAATTCTCTACTACATGAAACGTAACGTGGTCTGCTACTACATCACATTTTACGGTATTTCCTGGTAAAATACTTGAACGAATTAATTCTTTTGCTAATGGTGTTTCAATTTCACGTTGAATATAACGAGCAATTGGACGAGCACCATAAACAGGATTATAAGCATTTTCAGAAATCCAATCTTTCAATTCATCCGTAAACACTAATTGAATCTCTTGCTCTTGTAAACGAAGATTTAAATCTTTCAACATCTTATCAATGATGCCATAAATATGATCTTTTGATAATGGTGTGAAGAAGATTGTTTCATCAATACGGTTTAAAAATTCAGGTTTAAATGTACCCTTCAAGACGCCTTCCACTGCTTGTCTCGTTTCAGCATCAATTGTTTCCCCTTGAATTTCTAATAAGAATTGAGAACCAATATTACTTGTCATAATAAAGACTGTATTTTTAAAGTCAACGACTCTACCTTTTGAATCTGTTAGACGACCATCATCTAATACTTGTAATAGGATATTGAAGACATCTGGATGTGCTTTTTCAATTTCATCTAATAATACAATCGTATATGGATTACGACGAACAGCTTCTGTTAATTGACCGCCTTCTTCATAACCAACATATCCTGGAGGTGCTCCGACTAAACGACTCACAGAGAATTTCTCCATATATTCACTCATATCAATTCTGACCATATGGTCTTGACTATCAAATAAGTTTTCTGCCAATGTTTTCGCTAATTCTGTTTTACCAACACCAGTTGGTCCTAAGAATAAGAAGCTACCAATTGGTCTATTTGGATTTTGTAATCCTGCGCGAGAACGTAAGACTGCATCTGCCACTTTTTGAACAGCTTCATCTTGTCCAATAACACGTTCATGTAACGTATCTTCTAATTGAAGAAGTTTTTCTCTTTCTCCTTCTACTAATTTAGTTACTGGAATACCTGTTAATCGTCCTACAACACGAGCGATTTCTTCATCTGTTACAGCTTCTTGCACTAATCGATTATCTTCTTGAGCATGAAGTTTTGCTTGAGCTTCTAATTCTTGAATTTCTTTTTCTAATTTAGGAATACGACCATGACGAAGTTCGGCAGCTTTTTCTAAATTATATTCAGCTTCAGCTTCTTCTAATTCATGTTTTAAGCGATCAATTTCTTCACGTTTATCACGAATCTTATTCACTTCTTCTTTTTCGATTTCCCATTTCATTTTTAGGTTATTGGCTTCTTCACGTAATGTTGCTAATTCTTCTTGAAGAATTGATAAGCGTTTTTTACTTGCTTCATCTTTTTCCATTTTTAATGCTTGTTCTTCAATTTCTAATTGCATTAAACGACGAGTGACTGTATCCAATTGTGTTGGCATTGAATTCATTTCTACACGTATCGTTGCACATGCCTCATCGACTAAATCAATCGCTTTATCTGGTAAATATCGATCTGTAATATAACGATTTGATAAAGTTGCCGCTGCTACTAAAGCATTATCATGAATATTAACACTATGGTGAATTTCAAAACGTTCTTTTAATCCACGTAAAATAGAAATTGTATCTTCTACAGTTGGTTCATGAACTAATACTTTTTGGAAACGTCTTTCTAAAGCTTTATCTTTCTCCATATTTTCACGATATTCATCTAATGTTGTTGCTCCAATACAGTGTAATTCTCCACGAGCTAACATTGGTTTTAATAAATTACCGGCATCCATTGAACCTTCTGTTTTACCAGCTCCAACAATTGTATGAATCTCATCAATAAATAAAATGATTTGCCCTTCTGATTTTGTCACTTCTGATAAAACTGCTTTTAGACGTTCTTCAAATTCCCCACGGAATTTTGCACCAGCGATTAAAGCTCCCATATCTAATGAGTAAATGACTTTATCTTTTAAATTTTCAGGAACATCTTTACGCACAATTCTTTGTGCAAGACCTTCTACGATAGCTGTTTTACCTACACCAGGTTCTCCAATTAATACAGGATTATTTTTTGTTTTTCTAGATAAAATACGAATAACATCACGAATTTCTTCATCACGACCGATAACTGGATCTTGTTTACCAGATTTTACGGCTTCATTTAAATTTTGTGCATATTGTTTTAATGCTTCATATTGATTTTCTTGATTTTGACTAGTCACACGACTTCCTCCTCTCAATTTTTCAATTCTTTCTTGTAATATTTGTTTGGTTACTTGATGTTTCACTAAAAATTCTTTAATCGGATGATTCGTTTCCATTAAAGCTAGTACAATCACTTCAGTAGCTAAATATTCATCTTGAAATTGTTGTCTAATTTCATCTGCTTTCGTTAGTAATTGATAGAAAGATTGACTTAAGCTTTGACCATATTGGACTTGGCTTCCTTCTACGACTGGTAATTGATCAATCTTTTCATCCACAAATTTTTCTAATTCTGAAATTGGAACATGGACATCTTCATATAGATTTCTCACAAAATGATTTGGCGTTAAAAATACTTTCCACAAATGTGAGACATCGATTTCTTGATGTTTTCTATTTTGCGCAATTTCTTGTGCCTGAGCAAGTGATTGTTGCATCATCGTTGTCATTTTTTCAATATTCATCTTGCTTCCCCCATTCTTTTACTTCCATTTCTAGTATCAAATTCCTTTGATGTTTATAGTATACATCATTAGTCAATAAAGGTCAAACATTTTCTTTGACTTTTTTTGACTTTTTGACAAAAAAGAAAAGACTAGTTCATAGTAGTAGGAAAATTTGAGACTAAGTCTCAAATTTTAGGCATGAGACTCGCTTTTGCGAGGCTGCTGCCCTTTTTAGCTACAATGAACTAGTCTTTTCGATTCCCTATCAATTCAAATCGATACGAATTACTCTTCTTACACAATAATATCCTGGGGTTAACTCTTTCTCCTTATCCTCAATCCCCTCTCCACGATAATACGAAGATAAAGGCAATAAATTAATAATCGGTGCTTTATGAGTCTCCTCTAACCAGCCACCTTTCGTATAATGCTCATCATCAATAATTTCTGGACCAAATTCTGCATTTGCAATCATCAATCCGAACATATTCTCTTTCCATAAAGGAGAAATATTTTTATGGAATAATTGACGTTTCAACTGAGTTCCCCATTTAAACAATCGACGACAACTTGCACCACAACAATATTCCCATTCATCTTCCGTTAACAATCCAAAACCATGACGCTCTATATCTCTTTTCAACTCTACGAAAGACACAGCATCATCTATATAACAATCAAACAAATCAGGATTCAGTTGATTTTGTTGAATAAACAAAGGTGATTTTCTTCCTACAGTAGGATACTCTCTTAAAAAATGATTCCCTTGTCCTTCTGGCAGTAATAATTCTTGAATATTTTGAATGATTTCCTCTGTTTGATTTGCTGCTATTGATAATTGTCCTGAAATGACATTATAATGCCCAATAAATTTTAAACCTACAAACGTTGGCTTTTTCTCAACTAATAAAGCAGGAATATCAACTTCTCTTAAAGGTGAAGTCGAAGCATTAATTTTTTCATCGATATATTCAGTAGTTAAGTGAATATGAGAAAAATCTTGATCCAAAAATCCTTCTTCCATTAAAAGTGAACTTATCAATTGTTGATTGCAATATCTTTTTAACTCATATCTTAATTCTTGTCTTTCTTCACTGCAGTCAAGACCTGATAAACCTGATAAACCACTGTCCCATCCTAAAATACATTTCTTTTGACCTGGTATGAAGACATACTCTACACCATCAATAACTATTTCAAATGTATCAGTTTTAATACCTCCAAATTGATAACTGACAGGAGTAATTTTCATAACCTCTAATATAGGATCAACAAAATGTCTGAGAATATTTTGTATGACGACTACTTTCATTTCATTCGTTAATGTTTTCCATGTTGGATTAGAAACTGCATCCAAAAAATTATTAGACATCTATATCACCTCAATCTTATTCTAAAACAATCTTAACACTTCACCATTTAAAAAATCAACTTGATTTGTTATAATACATTGTACATTAAAGGAGAACGCTATGAATCTAATTATTATCGCAAATCCATATTCCGGTGGTGGAAAAGGAAAAAAACAATTCGACTGCTTAGTCAATTATTGTTTAAAAAATAATATTACATTTTCAACTTATTTAACACAATATGCTGGAGAAATGATTGAAATTATTCCACGTATCATTCAAAACTTAACATCAGAACATAAAATCATCATAATTGGTGGAGATGGTACGTTGAATGAAGCTATTTCTGCATTGATTCAATGCAATCAAGATATTCCAGTAGCTTACTTACCAGCAGGAACAGGAAATGATTTCGCAAGAGAAATGACATTAACACATGATATTCCAACTTTTATCAAACATCTTTATAATGAAACCATTAAGAATCTTGAAATCATTTCATATCATGAAAAATTGAGTCATAAAAAAGGTATTGCAATTAATTCACTAGGATTCGGAATTGACGCTGCGATTTGTCAACTGAATACTATCCAAGCAAAATCGCAAAAAAAACGATTTGGTTTAAATAAATTATCTTATTTAACACCTATCATAGATGCCTTTAAGAATCATCAAGAATTTCAAGCTTCCATTCAAGTGGATGATGAACCTGTTCAAATTGCAGATAAAAATTTATTAGTAGGACTATTTAATCACTCTTATTTTGGTGGTGGTATTCAATTTGTACCCACTGCAAAACAAAATTCGCATCATTTTGAAGTAGTTGTTGCTAGAGATGTGACTACTAAAGTCATTCTTAAAGCATTTCCGTTTATTTTATGGAATAAACAACATTTTGAACGATTTCCAAATCACTTAATGAAACAGACTGCTACTAAAGCTTGTGTCAAAATACAACAACCCATTCTCATGCAAACGGATGGTGAAGTTACTTCATTTGAAGCAGTTGATTTAGAAGCTGAATTAATGACCTATCCAATCTATTTAACCTAAAAAAACTGGAGCCAATAACGACTCCAGTTTTCTAATATCCTCTCACTTGTGCTACATATTGTTGAATGGCGTCACAGGCATACTGTCCAACACCTTTTCCATAGTTATCTAAATTAGTTCTAAATTCTTCATTATGTGCATACCCAAGCCCAATACTTGAAAATACATCAATCGAACAATCAAATGCATATTGACACATATGCTGATGTAATTCTTTAGCAAGAGTTACGTTTACTTCATCAGTTGCTGGAATTCCTTTTTGAATATTATCTGCATAAGCAAAGAAAATACGATTGAATCCTTCAGCTACAATGTCCTCTTTCCCTTTTTGCTTTTCTTCAGCTTCGTTAATCACTTCTTTACCATATTCTTTTATGGCTTCATTTTTATATTTTTTATTATCTGAAACACTAAATCCTTTAAATTTTTCTTCTGATGACATCCTAATTTTCCTTTCTGTAGACAGAATTGTCTTTTCTAATGTATCAATTAATGTTAGAAGTTTTTCCTTTTCATTTTGCATTAACATTAATTGTTTTTGTAAGTGTGGTAATAAGTCCTCTTCCTTCTGTTGCAAAAGTGACTGAATTTCTTTTAGAGAAAATCCTAAATATTTATAATAAAGAATCGTTTGTAGATAAGATAAGTCTCCCTCACTATAATATCGATAACCATTTTTATCTTTTTGTGGCGAAAGTAAACCTATATTGTCATAATGATGTAAAGTGCGCACCGAAACACCACTAAGTTCACTCACTTGTTTAATGAAATACATCTTTATTCCTCCTAACAATTACAGTATAAGGTATGACGTTAGGTTATAGTCAAGATTTTTTTCAAAAAAATACACCTCCAAAATGGAAGTGTATCTAATTTATGATTTTGGTTGATAAGTAAATCCTTCACCAATAACATGTGTTACTTCTGTAATAATGATGAAAGCTTGAGGATCCACATCGTGAATAATTCTTTGTAAAGTCATTACTTGTAGTCGGTTGACTGCTACAAATAAAACTTTGCGTTCTTCACGTGAATAAAATCCATGTCCGTCTAAAATTGTTGTCCCACGACCAATTTTTTCTTGAATTTGAGCACCAATCTCTTCATATTTTTTAGAAATAATCATAAATGATTTTTTAGAGTTAAATCCTTCTAATACAAGGTTAATCATTCTACTTGCTGTAAACAAATAAATTAACGTAATGACTACCTTTTCTAAATCAGAAATAATGGATAATGGACTTACAACCAAAATATCTAATAGTAATAATGAAACTGATACATTCCATCCTAAATATTTTTTTAACATCATCGCAATAATATCGGTACCAGCAGTCGTTCCATTTCCTAGCATCACAACACCTAATGCTGCACCACCAACAACTCCGCCACCAATAGCCGCTAATAATGAATTTTGTGGAACAAATTGATATGATCCTCTAGTAATATCTAAAAATACGGACATCAAAATAACCGCATAAATAGTATAAAACATCGTTCTTCTCTCTAAAAATTGATAGCCTATTAATAGTAAAACAATATTAATGACTAAGTTAGAAGTCCCTGGATTAATACCAAATATATAATATAGTAACAAAGTAATCCCCGTTACCCCACCACTCCCGAACTGATTCGGAATTACAACTGCATTAATCGTAAACGAAAAAATAAACGAACCAATGGTTACCATTAGTATTGACGTGAGCGTTTCTTGATTAATATATTTTTTCATAAAGACTTCTCCTTTCTCTTACTCTGGATCTCGGTGGAATCTTCCATAGAAGTTTTCTGTTGCAAATTGATTAATGATAACTCGAGGATCTGCCTCTTTTAAAACAGAAATTGCATCAATCAATTCATAAGAAGACAAGACGGTATGTAATAAATACATCTTTTCATGACTAAATCCCCCAATGGCTTCTACACAAGA
>ERZ772956.362-NODE-362-length-35564-cov-6.171083_pt1 | contig 35564 bp, 29 predicted proteins | sample MGYA00580683_ERZ772956 | MGnify/ENA primary metagenome ERZ772956 (study PRJEB29015, sample SAMEA2738077) | human oral metagenome | biome: human oral; feature: human-associated habitat; material: saliva | place: China | collected 2212 ... | reverse complement strand
ATGCTGAGCTTGATATAATCTGCTCATAATCAATTTCCATATCACTAATAGGATAGCTCAAAAACTCTTTCGGTTTTTCCTCCCTTTCGATTTTTGTTTTTGATGATAAAAGTTTATTCCATTCCATGCCTTATCTCCTTTACCTATTATGAATATACTTTATTAATTTCGTTCTAATTATAAAACTTCCCAATGGCCATTTTTTCCTTTCCCAACATATCTGATATTCGGAATTTCTTTTATATATCTGGTAATTGTCTTCTCGCTAACCTTTAACGATTCAGGCATATATTTACGGCTTACTTGATTATCTTTCTTTATCATACTTACAATCGCATTCTTCATAACTTCAGGGGACATTCGAGGGACATTTTGTGGGACATTTTCTCCACCCACCTTTTGTGTAGCAATCTTCTTTAGAAGAATAGTTGTTCTGAATATATCTACCTCCTCAAATAACGGATTTTCTCCTGAATAAAGCTGTGTGTACTTGTAAGTATTTCTCATTCACGACCCAAGTTCATCTGCAAGTCCGATTTCTCTAAAAACCTTAGATATGGCTAGATTCTTAGGAAAACGGTTCAAATTTCTGCAAATCCAATGCTCCCATTCCGTGAGCCAAGTTACTGTTTTCAATAGTAATTTTCTCATCGTCAATAGTCATCTTTGCAGGGAAGCCACTTGGGTAATCTCTGTGAGCCAATGTATTGGAACTATCTCTCTACCCGGATGATAAATCTGCATCAGGCAGCGGGTCTTAACGCTGGTTGTACGAGGGAAGCTGGTAAAGGAAATATCGTAGAAGTGTGTAAGTTCAAGGCTTCCTGAAACCACCGAAAGCACTAAAATTAAATAATATTACTTCTTTAAATACTTACAGAAAAAATTAATTTTTTGTTTTGAATATTTTTCTCTATCATAAAATTCAATCGCTTTCGGATTAGTTTCTTCTGCCAACAATTGGAATCTCTTGTAACCTTCTTCTCTCATCTTATTTTCTAATTCTAAAAGTGCCTTCACCCCATAACCTTTGCCTCTAAATTCCTCAAGGATAAAAAAATCATCGATAAACAACACTTTTCCGTGTGCCCAAACACTGTAAAAATACGCTGTATTAATAAATCCTATTACCTTTCCATCCTCTTCGACAAAAAACAAAATACTGGGTGATTTCTCGTCTTTTACAATTTTTTCAAAAACATCTCCCGGATCTCCCTTTTTTATCGGATTTTCCCATACATTTTCATCCTGATACTCAAAAGTCATAAATTCTAAATTTAATTCACACCATTTTTCTTTATCCGAAATGGTACATCTCCTAATCATCTGAACTACCTCCGACTTCCAATTCAAACTCTTAATATAAAGACTGCTACCTATTGTAAAAATAAGAATCTATAAGACTTTCATTTGCATCCATTCTATAATTAACCAGTCTTTATAGGTATTCTATAAGCAAAATACTTCAAAAGTACTTCAACAAAAATAAATAATAGTTATATATCTCAATTTATTTTGTTTAAGAAAGTATCGATTATTCTGTCTAGTCTTGTTATAGTATCATCATAAGTCGGCATATTGCAAGATGAAATTAGCCACAATGATAAATAATTTCCTTCATCATCATATATACTTATCCAAATACTTCCATCTTCTGAAAGCAAATTCCTTAAAATTTCAAGCCTTGGTTTCATCAGTGAAAGCCATGTAGAATGCTCTAAATTATCATCATAATGGTCAAATGCCAAACCCGTATTATATGGCGGATCGATATAGATACACTTAACCTGCCCCGCATATTTACTTTCCAGTGCCTTTAGGGCAAGCAGATTATCCTCGTGAATAATCATATTCTCCGTATAGGGGTCATTTGTGCAGTTGGATTTTTCTTTATCCTCAATCAAAATCCTCGGTTCTATTTTTATTTCTTTCTCTTTACCAAGCCAGGTAAGTTATAACTTGTTTCCCATTTTTCTTATCCCTCCTGCACTATCATCCTAAAGTGCCTCAGTGCATCCATGATAGCCTCTTCTTTTTCTTTTGGACACTCCGGCACTTTGCTGTTTTCTTTCTTGATTTATTGTAATTTTCTCCAAGCTCAAGCTCGCACTTCCTTTTAATTTGAGCTATATAAAGTGTTGAAACCTTAAACCCGTATTTGCCAAGGATATATTCTTTGATATTCTCATAAGTTCCTTTGCTTTCCGCCTTGGTAACATCTTCTTCATCAAGCTCCAGTTTCACTTCGATATGATTGTTTATATCTTTCCTGCACAATAGTGCTACGCTCTCGACGGTATTACCTTTTTCACACAAAAGATTTTTAACTTTCTTTCCATCTTTATATATAGGAAAATTAAATTCTATCGATTTTAATATCTCATTTGAATCGTTTTTAGGATATATTTAAATTTCTTTTATCAAGTAAGATATACATCTCTTTTTTTCTTCGTCATTTATTGTATCACACAATTTATTAAAGTTTTTCATAATCTGACAGATGTTATCTATAGTAATGTTTTCCATTTCAACAGCTTGGCGTCTAAGTGTAGCGTCTTCAATTTTTTCTTCCAACTCAACTATAACATTGTATAAATTATCTAATCTAATGCTCATATCATGAATTTTTCTGTCTCGATACTTCACTTCAAGTGGAAGATTGTCAATTTGTTTTTCTAATCTTGATTTGTTTTGATCTACTTCATGCAATTTATCTTCATAATTTTTAATTTCTGCATCAATCTTACTTGTATCAATTTGTTTCCCTACTCTTTCTTTAATTTCCCTAAAGAAAAACTCATCTTTCACTAATTCCTTTACTGCTTCTATAACCAAAGGTTCAATATCTGTTTTCCTTAAAGCAGCTTTATAATCACAAAAATGTCCTCTTTCAACTCTATTTTTACCGCAAACATAATAGTACACTTCCCTATATGTACCATCTTTATTTGTCCAAGCATGTTTATTTGTGTACATTGGACCGCCGCATTTAGGACACCTCAAAATTCCTGAAAGCAGGTGTGCTCTATCTCTTCCAATCCTTGATGGAGGTTTTATTCCTGTTTTTTCCCTTTTTTTATGAACTTTATCCCATAATTGCTTCGTGTTCACCATCGACCAAAATATAATCATCCGTGTGAACTTGTCTGTATTCTGATTTTGTTCCTTTCACCTTTTCTTTTGTTCTTCGTCCATATGCTATTTTTCCGCAATAAACCGGATTGTCCAACACCATACGAACAAAATGTCCACTCCATGTGCTAAGCGTACCGTTTTGCCTTTGTATTTTCTTTATACCTTGCAAATTCAAGTATCTTGCGACTTTTCCGTATCCAATATCTGAACTTGCAAATTTTTCATATATAATTCGAATAACTTCAGCTTCCTGTTCCACAATCACTAACTTGTTATCTTTTAAGGCATATCCATATGGAGCAAATCCACCATTCCATTTCCCTTGTCTTGCCTTTTCTCGCCTTCCATTCATCGTTTGTTCAATAATATTTTCACGCTCTATTTCTGAAACGGCAGACAGAACTGAAATTAAAAGCTTTCCGCTGGTTTGTGCTGAATCTATTCCTTCTTCTATGCAAATTAAATTTATTCCATATGACTGAATATACTCTAATGAATTTAAGATATCGGCGGCATTTCTTCCAAATCTTGAAAGCTTATATACAAGAACATATTCTATATCTAATCCATTTTTTATGTCATGCAGCATTCTTTTAAATTCAGGTCTTCCTTCGATTGTTTTCCCTGATTTTCCTGCTTCTTCATATACACCGATAACCTCCATCCCTTCTCTATCTGCAAATCGCATCAAACTCCTTTTTTGCCCATCCAAACTAAAGCCTTCTACTTGCATTTCCGTACTTACCCTTGGATATATAACACATTTTTTCCCTTCACGATTCATAATGCACCTCCTAATATTATGTAATACTGCATATTACTATGCAGTATGGTCAGTGTTTTCCAGGATGCTTTTGCCATACTTAGCCACTAATTGTGCTAAAGTTTGAAAAAAGCTCTCAAAATATTCTCTTTCTTCTTCATTAAAAGCATCTGTATCACTAACGATAAGTTTTATGTCTCCCATTTGATATACCTCCGTTATAACGGCTGTATCTCCTTTATAAAATTATAGAAGATGCCTTTATTTAGTGCCAATGTGCGAACATTCTTGTCCTGTTGAATTTACACACTTGACATTTATGTTCACATATTAAATTGATTGCAATTTTTTATTTCTTCATAACAAAATACTCATATCCATCCCTTTTATTACAGTAAGTGCAGCATTCCATTACCTCTTGAGTTGGGTTTGTTCGATGTAAAATATAATCTCCGGCATCTCGAAAGTTATCAGCACATTTTCTACATAAATTTAAAGTCATTCCGCCTGTATCTTTTTTGTATAGGCTCAGGCTTACAACGAGTGCTAAATTTAGTGCTTTTAAATATTTATTTTCAAGATGACCGATATACCCCTTTAGACGGCTTTTATCTATGGTTCTAACCTGTTCCAGTAAAACAATAGAAGGAGAATCTAACCCGCCACTACTACCTATATAACAATGCGTTGGTAGCTCATTTCTGCTAACCGGTTTACTTGAAATGGCAGCAATAATAACAGTCGGGCTATATTTATTTCCAACATTATTTAGGTCACAATAGACTCCAAATTTTTCCCCCCACCCGCACCCAAGAAGGTACCAACGAAGTCATCGCCGCCGCAGCCTTGCTGTTCCGATCCAAAACCCTCTCCCAAATCCGCATAATATATGTCGCCACGAAGATAAACCGGTTTATTCATAAAAAAATACTCCTTCCATCGTATATATATCTTTTCTTTTCTTATCTTTCCATTTCTTGCATCTTTACACTTTTTTCAATAGCAAGTCCTCTTTCACGAAGCGAGCCTACAAGTCTTTTCATCTCCTCCTCATTAAGTGTGAGTCCACGGCTCATATGGGTATGCTCTTCATTCCACTCCCTGATATCATACTTCGGTGCCCCCTCGTTCCACGAAACGATGTTAAGTTCCTTATTCCATCCGGATTGATTCTGATTAAGCACTGCTATTTTCTCTTTAATTTCAAATGTTATGTTATTAGACATTTTTTCTTCCTCCATCTTCTTACCTTTCCCACTCCATCTGACTTCTTCCCCTATCCATCAGCCCTTCTGCCTTAAAGCTAATCATTTCCCCGGTTTCTCCCGCAACAATGATATGATCAAGCATATTTATATCCATAAGATCTCCGCTTTTTTGCAGCCTCCTTGTGACTTCCTTATCTTCAGCACTTGGTTTAGGACTTCCGCTGGGATGGTTATGAATTGCAATAAATGATGCTGCATTGGATAAAATGCTGCTCTTAAATACTTCCCTTGGACTTATAAGTGAAGCATTTAAGGTTCCTATGCTGCAAATATTTAAATTGATTGGTTGTCCGTCTGTTTTAATATTCAGGATTGCAAATACTTCCCGGTCATAAGTTTTTAATTCATTTGCAACCACTTTCAGAACCTCATCCGGTGAATGTACAGGCTTCGTGCTATATAGTGATGGCTCTTTTACAAGACGAATATTTACCACTTTAATTTCATTTACCTTCTTTGGCACAAGCCATCACCTCCTCAACTTTAAGGGAAATCACCACATGCTCAGGAAGCTTCTCTACAAGCTCCTTTAGTTCTTCAAGCCCATGCACCGTTATCTCCATTTGTTTCTTTTCCATAAATCTTTGCCTCCTTTCAGTTTGATTCTTATGTAAAGTCGAAAGGCAAAAATAATATGCTACTAGCCGCAATTCATTTCTGCCTTTCGACAATATTATGTTTAATTATTCCTATTTGTCCTCGACACCCCGGAATATATGCAAAGTGCATATTGGGAAATTATCAAATGACTGACAGTTAATCAGTTCCACGGGAATCTCACCCCTTTGCCGTTCTGACAAAGCCGCCCTCATTGCCTGCGATGCTTTCATATCCTGCAAGGATGCTTACACTCGGACTGTGACTGGACGGGAGTATCATTATGCCCTTTGGAGATCATCGCACATGACGGTAACTACTCCGCCTTTATAGACTCGTATTTATCGCTCATATCGTGGCGTACTTTCTAACGGTGCTTTAAGCTCATGCTATACCAAAGAGAATGTATCTGATAAATGTATATTTACTTGTCAAGGTTCATAGAGAAATGAAACCATCCTGTCTTTTCTTAAATACTCTTACTGCAAGATGATTTTTGTCTCTCTATAACATAGGCAGTGAGATAAAGAAAAATGTTACCTTTTTTGAAATATTTTTATTCTTTTTCTGATTGCATTAATTCTTTTTTGAATAGTAGAACGGGAAATGCCAAAGATATCTGCAATTTCTTTTTGAGTTAATCCTTCAAATGCGTATAACCATATAATGTATCTTTGCTCATCGTTAAGGCTCATAATTGCTAAATACAGATTCACATTTTCGATTGCCTGATGCCAGTTTTCTGCCCTTAAATAAAAAGCCTCCTCCGTGCTGATGCTTTCAAACTCCTCATACTCCTCAATATATCTGGTATGTATGCAATAGTTCCTCTGCTCTTTGTATCTATCCCAGTCATAGAGAAATATCTCATCAATCTGAGCATCACTCATCCCCGCCTGCCTGTATTCTTTTCGCATTTTTTCATGCTCCTTTATGAACTTTTTGCGTTCGTATCCATCGTTAAAATGCATAGTGCACCTCCTGATTTTGAAAAAAATATGTAATTTCAAAACCAACAGGTTATGGATATTTAGCTATATAGCATTCCCAGCGCATAAAAAGCTCCTTACCGAGCCTTACTCAAAGGCATAGGCAAAGAGCTTACCCATATGAAAAGCCTGACAAAACATATATCCCTTTGGATTACCTTTGTTTCGTCAGGCTCTTTTACTTCTGCTGTAAATTGCAGGTAATAAGAAGTATCGCTTAAGGGAGTTAGCCTTCTTGTGATTTCTTCTTATCTTTCATTATTATATTGCCTTTAATATATTTATTTCTCCGTTTTTTCTTTTATGTTTATTATTGTAACTGTGTTTAAGACTTCACAGAATCATCTCTTTTTATTTTTTTACTTTTCCTCAAACCACTTTTTCTCTAAATCTTCTATACTACATGTAATATAGAACTCTCCATCTTTAAATATCACATCATAGATCAAGGGGTTCATTTTCTCCCACTTTTTATCATCATGACTTAAAGCTTTCCATCTCTCAAAGGCATCACAAAACCCCTCATGAAGAATTTCTTCTGCATATCACCTTTCTTCTAGTGCTTCCTCTAATGAATCAAAAGTTCCAAGATTATAGTGTTTTCCCCGAAAGCCAATATGAGCTCTATATTTCCCATTACTTCTTAAACGTATACCTCTATATCCGCTTCTATTGTCTACTCGTGGATTTTTACTAAATTTTAAAATTGTATAGCTTGTACCATCATGTAGGCTGAGGTTTTTATACACTTCTGATTGTGCTTCCATCTTTTTGCAACCACAGCTCTGTACATTGCCATTAACAAGGGCATCCTCTGTTACAAAATGCTCATTTCCACAATCGCATATACATTTCCATCTAATGGAACCTTTTTTATCTCTTTCCAGAGTAGGGTAAAGGGCTGTTAATCTTCCAAATCTTGTTCCACTTAAATCCTTGTAATTGACATTTTTAGCATTTACTCTACAACCACAGCTTGTCACATGCCCTGCCTTTAGCTGCTGAGCAGTGCATACCTTTTGATTTCCGCAGTCACACTGACAAAGCCATCTGACTCTGCTGTTTTTATTTTCTGCACGTTTCATTACAACAAGTTTGCCAAAACGTCTTCCCGCAAGATTTTCTGCAACGTTTCCCTTTCTTGCAGTGGTTTTAGGTACGCATCCACAGTTCGTAACAGTTCCTCTTTGAAGCTGTTTTGTATTTACAATGATTTCTCCTCCGCAGTTACATCTGCAAAGCCATTTAGCATAACCCCTTACTCCATCGTCAACTCTATATTCTGCTGTCAATTTCCCAAATTGTTTCCATTTCAAATTTAGATATTTACCCATTTTATATTCAATTATTTTTATGTTCAAAAGCATCAAATCCTTGTAAAACACAATAAGGGATTGACATGTCAATCCCTTATCATTTTGAGTATTAATTTGTGGCTTAATCTCCCATGTTTTACATATTTTTTTAGTAGGATTGCACCTGTTTTCTCAAATATTTTAATTTCTCAAGATACAGAGTTCCTCACTTACTGTATTTTTCTTTTTCTCCTAACAAGAATAGTTCCGAGTACTGCACTGGATGTAAACATTAAGAATATGAATAACATTAAATTGGTATTATCACCTGTCTTCACCCCTGAGATTTCTTTTGGTGTATGAGTATTGGTTATTATGATATCACCATGATTCTTATCATCTACTGTTGTTGTATATCCGGAAAGGCTTCCTACTTCTTTCACAGTATACGTAATATCTTTTCCTGATTTCTTCTGAGGCAGTTTGTTCCATGTTGTTGTCCAATTGTTTTTTTCATTAAGTTCAACTTCATCTCCTACCTTGTTTCCATCACCAAAGAGCTGTACCTTTATGCTGCCAGGTCTGATTCCATCCTTGTCATTACTGTCATTCCAGTGTTTTGTAACTGTAACACTTGTTTCACCCGGAGTATAGCTATTAGTAATATCATGTCCTTTGATGCCGGTACTGTATCCCACCACAGTATTTTCTGTAACTGTATATACGATTTCTTTGCCATCTTTGTACTTTGGAAGATCTTTGAATTCGTATTTCCAGGCATCGTCCTTGGTTACTGTTTTTTCCGCAACTTTTTTCCCATCCGCAAGGAGATTTACGGTGATACTTTCAGGACGCTTCCCATCCTGATTATTTGCATCTTCCCACGTTTTTTCTCCTGCTACTTCTGTTTTTTCAGGAGTATGTTTGTTGCAAATTATTATATTCCCGATATTTTGATTGTTTACAGTGGAAGTATAACCTTCAACAGTCCCAACCTCTTCTACGGTATATACTATTGTTTTACCGGCTTTTTTCTCCGGAAGATCATTCCATGTTGTCGTCCAGTTATTTCCTTTATTAAGCTCTACTTCAGCGCCAACCTTATTTCCGTCACCATACAATTGTACCTTTACACTGTTAGGGCGCTTGCCATCCTGATTATTATTATCGTTCCATCTTTTAGTTGCAGTTACACTGGTTTTTTTAGGTGTATAACTGTTTTTAATGTTATAGCCATCAATTTCCGCATTGTATTCGTCTACAGAATCCTCTGTTACCGTATATACAATCTTTTTCCCATCTTTATCACATTCAGGTAACCCCTTAAAGCTGTACTTCCACTTACCATCTGAATCAGGAGTAACAGTCTGTTCTTTAATTTCTTTCCCATCGGCAAGAAGGTTTACCGTTATGCTTGACGGGCGCTTGCCGTCCTGATTATCTCCATCACTCCATGTCTTTTCCCCTGAGATATCTATAACAGGAATCTTTTTATTAGTTACAGAAGCTAAGGCTATTTTGTCTTCGCCAAAGTCAGCAGGATTTACCTTCTTTGGTGTTTTATCAAGAACATAGCCATTAGGAACAGATACTTCGGTTATAGTATAAGTATCCCTCAAAAGATTCTTTAATTGAATTTCTCCATTATCATCTGTTTCATGCACACCTAAATCTGCCCCATTTGAATCACGAACAAATTTAAACTTTGCACCTTTTACAGGTTTTGCCGGAGTTGAATCGTCTTTTTTCACAACTTTAATTGTAAACACATAGCCTTCGGCAATGCCGCCGCCGATGGCATAGTTCAAACCCGAATGAACCTTTAAATGCTCGATTTCATCCCCGGTCATCGTGGCATCATTGAAAAAACACTCGCCATTAACCGGCAGATAGCTGACATCGGAATCATAGCGAATCATATAGCCGTCATCCGCACCGATATCGCCAATTGGGAGAGTGAATCCAATAATCTTACCGTCTTCGTTATATTTCCATACAACCTTGTCTATAAACTGAGAGGTGACCAGATTGGCAGCAGTCTCATCCAATTTCCAAGAATGGTTTTTTTTATACCACTTGCCTTTGTATATCCGGAAACTATCCTTATCGATGGTAACGCCTTTGTTCTGCTGTTCATCGGTAATGACCACATTTTTAATCACTTGTTTTTTCTGATTTATATTAACGGAATATGAAAACTTCCTGTCTTGCCACTTCCATGAACCCTTGTCAAAGGTTTTCGGCTCTTTATCCGGCACGCCCTCAAAATGAACGGTCGGTCCGGGAATTACGGTAGACCCCACGTTAATCGTAATAGGAATATCCTGCTCATTATCATATTCTTCAGATGCCTTCTTCCAGCTAAAATCCAATCCTATATCATGGGTTACCAACTTTTCCCAGTGAACTTTATCCTTGTATGTGTTAAGAGAATTTAATACTGCTATTGTGAATCCTTCTGTGCCATATTCTGCAAATGTGAAACCATTCCCCTCTCCCAGTGTGCAGTCCTTTATAGAATCCTTAAGTCCTCCGGTTTCTCTAACCACAGGAATATCACCGTATCTGCATCCAATCATCTGGGAAAGCCCACAAGGCTCACTTCTTGATGGCATAAGCAAAATATCTCCTCCGGCATAAATCTTATGGGATTTTTCCACAGAAAACTCCAGCATGGAACGCACCTTCTCAGGGTAGTTGTTATTTAAGCTTATAAAAAAGTTCTCATACTCAAAAAAACCTGTCCCCAGCATTACAAATTGCACATCATTTTCCCTTATTATATTTTCCATAGAATGTACAATAAGATCCATACCCTTTGCCGGAACAAGCCTTGATACTAGTGTAATCATCGGAACATCTCTTACCGGAAGACCTAACTCCTTTTGCAAGGCGATCTTGCACTTTCCCTTACCTGTCAAATCCTTACTGCTATAATTATGAGAGATGAAATTATCCGTTTCCGGGTTATAAACAGATACATCGATTCCATTTAGTATTCCTTTTATCTTCCATTGATTTCTGTTTATTATCTCCTCCAGCCCAAAGGAATGTGCAGGATGATTCAGTTCTTTTGCATAGGATGGACTAACGGTGTTACAAATATTGCAACTTTCAATACCGCCTTTCATCAAGTTGATTCTATCTCTATATTCAATTATATAAGAATCCTCTCTACCCATAAATATGCATGAGTCATATGAGTCCATATCAAAGTTTCCCTGATATTCTATATTGTGAATAGTGAAAACCGTTTTAGTGTAGTTTTTCCTCATCAAGGAGTTCTGATATATTGATACCAGGGCAGTCTGCCAATCATTACAATGAATAATATCAGGATGAAAGTCTACCATATCCATTGCCGCAAATACTGCTCTTGAAAAATAAGAAAATCTTTCAAAGTCATCAAAAAAACCATAAAGGCTGTCTCTTTTAAAATAATATTCATTATCAATGAAATAATAAATGGTTTCATCTTTTCTCAATTGATAAATCCCTACATACTGTTCATGCAAAAGAGGTGGTAGCTGACATGACCCGATAAATTCCATTTTTTCTCTGTATTCATTGGAAATACCTGAATACAAAGGCATGATAACCCTACAATCAATTTCCGCATTCTTGTTTTTATTCAATGTCTTCGGTAAGGATCCCGCAACTTCTCCTAAACCGCCTGAACTGGCAAAGGGCATGGTTTCAGGAGTTACATATAAAATGCTGTAACTTCTATTTATTTTCTCCATAATTTGAATCTCCTCATTATTATTTATTCTCTTCAATGCCATTGCATCTCTCCTAATAATTAAATTTATCCTGATTTCTGCTTAATAACTAATTTCTTTTTAATGAACATTTCCATTCAATAACTATTTTCTATAAGTAATTGTACCACATGTAATCAAGTACATATTTTGTCACTCATCATTCTATTTCATATACTTTACCTACATCTCTATCTCTTTAATAAATATTTCTCCCACACAGATCCGCTTTTGGATTGTCAAACTTTCGTGTAAAGTCCATAGATTGGCATATGTACACTTATATGGACTTTTTCTCTATTTATTTCCTAAAAAAGTATGATATACTATTGGACATATACCTGATTATTAACGGAGGAACAATTAATGAATGAAACGAAACCCAACTTAAAGGCATTATTGCCGATTCTGATTTTCTTAATAGTATACCTGGGAAGCGGAATATACTACGAATATATTAATCCCCAAAAAGGGCAGATGGGATTTTATGTAATGTCAGTAGTTGTTGCTTTTATGATTGCTTTGATTGTAGCTTTTATACAAAATCCCGCCCTCTCTTTTGAAAAAAAGATACATATATGTGCAAAGGGCGTTGGTGATGATAATATTGTTACAATGCTATTTATCTTCCTAATGGCCGGAGCATTTAGCGGAGTAGCCCAGGCTTCAGGAAGTGCTACCAGCACGGCTTATCTGCTGCTTGACATTATACCTCCAAATTTTGCAGTGCCTGCTCTATTCATAATTGCATGCCTTATTTCCATGGCCATGGGAACCAGCGTAGGTACTATTACAGTTCTTGTTCCAATAGCTTTTGCTGTTGCTAAAAGTGCTGAGCTTGGAATACCCCTAGGTGTAGCTACAGTTGTAGGCGGTGCAATGTTTGGCGATAACCTGTCTTTTATTTCAGACACAACCATTGCTGCAACTAAAACTCAAGGTGTTGAAATGAAAGATAAATTCAGGGTTAATTTCAAAATTGCCCTTCCTGCCGCTATAATTACTTTTGTAATATTAATGGCTATGGCTTTGAATGGGAATCCCGCCGAGATAAAAAACTTTGATTACAACCTTTTCCAGGCTCTTCCATATCTCCTTGTGCTAATAGCTTCCATTGTCGGTATTAATGTCTTCATAGTTCTGGGCTTCGGTGCTATTTTCTCTAGTATTATAGGAATTGCTACAAAGTCTTTAACAATAGCAACTGCATTTAGTGCTATGGGAGAAGGAACAAAGAATATGTTTGAAACCATGATTGTTACCATATTAGTTGCATCAATGGGTGCGCTGATGAAAGAATATGGCGGTTTTCAATGGATCTTAGAGATTATTAGAAAAAGTCTCAAGGGGCATAGAGGCGGAATGCTGGGTGTGGGTCTGCTTACATCCCTTTTAGATGTTGCAACCGCTAATAATACTGTTGCAATCGTGATGTCCGGACCAATCGCCAAAGATATAAGCAAAGAATTTAATATAGATCCTAAAAAAACAGCATCTTTGATGGACATATTCTCCTGCATTTGCCAAGGAATAATTCCTTATGGAGCTCAGCTTCTTATAGCTGCAAGTCTTGCCCATATAACAAGCATACAGATAATACCATATCTGTTTTATCAATTCTTACTATTAGCATGTGTCTTAATTTATATTATACATGATAGGACAGAATACATAAAATAAAGTGCGAACAGATGTTTACTTTTTGTTCTCCTCATGGTAGAATACACTTATTATAGAGGAGGTTTAGGAATATGGGAGAATTAAAGAAAAGAGAACAACAGATTTTGGATTTTATGAAGGCAGAAATTCAAAGTAAGGGCTATCCCCCTACTGTCAGAGAAATATGTACTGCGCTGAATATCAAGTCCACTTCTACGACTCATAAAGCTATCTCAAATTTAGTAAATAAGGGTTTACTCAAGAAAGATCCGGCCAAGCCCAGAGCCTATGTTGTGGTGCCTCAGGAGTCAAATACCTCTGAATACACTTCCTCTAATACAAATTATGACTCAAATATCGATGTAGAAGAATCCACATTGCGTATTCCCATCATCGGTCAGATTTCTGCCGGAACCCCAATTACTGCTGATGAAAATGTAGAAGACACCTTCCCTGTTCCTGCATCCTACGTAAGCGGTAACTGCTTCATGCTCAGAGTTAAGGGGGAATCCATGATAAATGTAGGAATTATGGATGGTGATCTTATCTTAGTTCAGCAACAGAACACAGCTAGAAATGGCGATATAGTTGTAGCTATGATTGATGGTTTTGAAAGCGAAGCCACAGTCAAAACCTTCTACAAAGAAAATGACCATATAAGATTACAACCGGAAAATGATACTATGAGCCCTATAATTGTCAAAGATGTGGCAATCCAGGGCAAGGTAAAGGGTGTTTTCAGGTATTTCAGTTAATTGTTAAATAAGAGTACTACCAGTAAAGAAAATATCCATTAATTTCTCTTATAACACTATAAAAACCCCGAATCCAATTCGGGGTTTTCACGTGGATAACTGGAGTTAAACATATACAATTTGCACATTTCTGCAGTTTGTCAAATACACCATGGAGGCATAATTTATATCGAAGGTCACAATGTCTCCAGGCTTTATATCATACTTATAATCTTCTACATCGAGAATGGTATGGTCACTTGACGCTCCTAAAACCGTAATCCCCTCTTCAACAGGGAATATCTCAGATATATCTCCATAGTCCACCTTACCGATGCCAAGTAAAGCTCTCTTTCTCATTCCTCTGTCCACATATTCCGGTTTATGCCCAAAAGCATCTACTGCAATTTCACCCACCGGGTGAGATGGTTTCAATTTAACTTCAATAACCTCAGCCTTAAGTTTGTATACATCATGGTGCATAAAGTCCATATTGTAACCATAAAAAAGTTCTAAATCTCTGGCCAAGAGAATCCCTTCTCCGCATCTTAGCAAGTTAATTCTTTCAGGGATGTCACCGTCGATTACCCTCATCAGACTGCTGGTTGCTCCGCCGGAAATGTATTGCAACTTCCTTCCTATTTTTTTCTCAATATTCTCAGCGATTACCACAAGTTCATCTAATTTTTCCTGAGTTGCCAAAATTGAACCATAGCAACCTAAATTAGTACCGACACCGGAAAGTTCCAGATTTCTTAAATCAGATTCCACCAACATGGCTGCATCCACCATTTCATTTTTATCCCAAAAACCTTCTCTCAGATCTCCAAGATCAGCCATAAGGATAACCTGATGTATCTTATTCTGTTTTTCTGCTTCCCGGTTCAAAGCCTTCAAAACAGAAATTTCGCTGTTCAAAGAAATATCCGTAAGTCTTACAACCTCAGAAATCTCACTCGGCATAGGAACCCTCAGAAGCATGTATGGCAAGTTGATTCCGGCTTCTTTTGCATCTTCAATCTGTTCCAGCCTTGATGATGCAATCATCTTACAGCCTCCTTCTTCAAATTGCTTTGCACATTTCACAAGTCCGGTGGTACCTTTAATTACACCTGCTACTTCTATATTCTTCTCCTCACAGCGTCTGACCATTTCCTTAACATTCTCTTTCAGATACTGCAAATTAATTTCAACTCTTGGATAAATTTGATTTACCATTTGCTAATACTCCATTCGATAAATTATTTCAGCTGCTTCTATTAATATTCTTATCTATTATATCAAATTTAACATTACCTTTGTGTATTATTTTATGTACCGTGGTATACTCATTTGTATTAAGTTGTTTTTTGAATAATAAGTTGGAGGTAAACTATGGATATAAACACAGCTAGAATAAAACTTATGGAATTGCAAAGCCGTTTAAGTGCTTTTTCTCATGCAATGGAACTTCTTTCTTACGATGGTGAAACTGCTGCTCCCAAGGATACTGCTTCTAATCGGGCTCACTCTATTGCTCAGCTCAGTGAAGAAGATTATATAATAAGAACAGGTAAAGACACTGTGGAACTTCTTGAATTTTTAGATTCAAACAAAGAAGAACTGACGGAGGAGGAAAAACGCATGGTATATCTTCTCCTCAAGGATATTCGCCAGATGGAAAAGATTCCTATGAAGGAGTATACAGAATATAAAAATCTTGTAATCAAGGCTCAAGATGCCTGGGGAGAAGCAAAAAATAATAATGATTTCTCCAGTTTTGAGCCGTATTTAGAAAAAATTTTTGATGCTAAAATCAGATTTGCAAAATACTGCGCCCCTGAGAAACACCCTTACGATTACTGGCTGGGAGAGTTTGAAGAGGGGTTAGATATGGAAACTTGCGATATTTTTTTCAATGGACTCCGAGAAAGAATCACCCATTTAATTAAAGAAATTACAGAGAAAGGTGATGCTATCCCGACTTCATTACAGGAGTCTTTTCCTATTGACAAACAGGAAGAGCTATCCGAGTATTTGATGGATATAATGGGACTTGATAGGGCTCACACTGTTTTGTCAACCAGCGAACATCCATTCACTACCAGCTTAGGTTCCCATGCAGACGAAAGAATAACAACTCATTATTTGGAAAATGATTTTATTTCTTCCATGTTCAGTGTAATTCACGAGGGGGGGCATGCCCTTTACGATACCGGAGTTTCTGACAAATACTTATACTCCGTCTTAGATGCAGGAATTTCTATGGGCGTACACGAAAGTCAAAGCAGATTTTATGAGAATCTTCTCTGCAGAAGCAAGGAATTTCTCTCATTTATTTACCCTAAATTGCAGGAACTTTTTCCTGATAGCTTGGCAAATGTTACTGCCCATGAATTTTATAAAATCGTAAACAAATCTTGTCCATCTCTCATTCGAACAGATGCAGACGAAGTGACCTATTCATTACATATCCTTATCAGATATGAACTGGAGAAAAAAGTTATCTCCGGGGAGCTTAAAGTTTCTGATTTACCTAAGGAGTGGAATCGTTTATACAAAGAATATCTTGGGGTAGATGTACCTGATGATGCCCATGGTGTGCTTCAGGATGTACACTGGTCCTGCGGAGATATTGGTTACTTCCCTTCATACGCATTGGGATCAGCCTATGGTGCGCACTTCCTTGCAAAAATGAAAGAAACCATTGATGTTAATAAAGATTTAAGCCAAGGAGACTTCTCCAAAATAAATGCCTGGAATAAAGAAAATATCTGGATTCACGGCTCTCTATACCCGTCAAATGTTTTAATCGAAAAAGTACTGGGAGAAAAATTCTCCCCCGATTACTATCTAACCTATCTAGAAGAAAAGTATAAAGAAATTTACGGATTATAGGAGAAATTCATCAGCTTCATATTTGAATAAAAGAAACTTTTTCTCATAGTCCCATACAAAAACTGACCTCACCATCAGGTTCAATAAACCTGCATATAACCACTTTATCACATATAAGCAAGAAGATTACATATATGAAAGGTGAGATCAGCTTTTTAATTGCATTTATATTTACTGTTCTTTAAAATCATTTTTTGTTTTCTTTGATATATCTTAGAATTTCATCATAGTCTTTTGCTATCTTTTCGATATTTGTGTGGATATCTTCTATGGCTATGCTTTTCCCTATTTATCCTTCTCTTTGTTTTTGGCTTCATAATGGAGTAGCCGAACTTTCCCAATGGTCTGGACTTATGAGGAAAATATTCACCATGAATATAGGAAATCAACTTGGCACGCTCCAAACAAATCCTACCATTTTCATCTATAATATCTTCATCTACATGAACGCTTACAATTTCTGCGATGAACATATCGTGAGAGGGAAATTCCAAAACTTCTAAAACCTTGCACTCCAAATTGACCGGAGAGTCTGAAATCATAGGGCATTTTACATGCTCACCATACTCCTTACTAAAACCCATAACCTGAAACTTGTCTACATCTCTTCCTGATTTTACACCACAAAAATCTGCAGCCTTTGCCAATCCTTCTGTTGTAAGGTTTATTACAAATTCCATTTCCTTCATTAGAATTGAATGAGAATGTCTTTCTTTTCTAACGGAAATATATGTCATCGGAGGATTGGAATTTATAATTCCGGTCCAGCCAATTGTAATAATATTTTCTTCTTTTCCTTTTCCTAAGCTTACCATTACTGCCGGTACCGGGGATAAAAGTGGATTTGCCTTAAATGTCCGTTTCATTTATATGTCCTCCTAAGATGCTTGTATTCAAAAGAAGCCTTTCTGTGAAATCATTTTTCCACATCATAATACCAAAATACTGCACTTTAAGGTACAAATCAAGCATTGTTATATCTAACTAAATTTCACCTGTTTCCATATCGTCGTTATTTTCCTTAGCCTTGCCAATAGCTTCAGCTATATTTTTTACTGTCTGGAGTGTGAAAATTTGTGGTAAAGTAATATCCAGGTCAGTATTTTCCTTTATTGTGTTCATTAAACTTATAGCTAGTAGTGAATCCCCGCCTAAGCTGAAAAACTCATCTGCTACGCTTACATTATCTAGCTTTAAAACCTCTTCAAAGCATTTTAAGATTTTTTCCTCTGTTTCATTTTCAGGGTAAATCAATTCTTTTCCTGACGATTGATTATGCTTTGATAAATTCAAAGACAATCGCTTTCTGTTTACTTTACCGTTATCGGTATAAGGAATTTCACTTAAAACCATAATCATTTTAGGTACCATATAAGAAGGCAATTTAGATTTTACGGTGAACATCAAACTCTCTATATCAGGTATTGCAATTTTATTTTTCCCGATTAAAGCAAAAATGCAGGTTTCAGTTAAATCCATTAGTTCTTTATCCATAAGATTAGTTATATTGAATTGTGTTTCCAATTTATCTGACCATTCTCCTATACTTAGAAGCGGCAGTTGTCTATCCCTTAAATGCCCAAAACCTTCGTCATATAAGCCTGCAATGCTCAGTACAAGAGGAGTGTTGCAATTCTGTTCAATCAATAACGCTATACCCTCATCCCTTAATAAGCTTTTCATTTTTTTTATGGAGCTATCCAATTCATAAGATCTATGTAGATAATTATCAGAAATAAGAATATCATACCGGAACAAATCACTACCGGAAATATCATCATTTATACTAAAAGATTTATAATTTATGTCTATATTCTTAAGCTTGGCCACTTCCCTATTAAAATAATATAAACTGCTGTCCAGATAATGGATTTCACAATTTTTATCCGATAATATATTATCTAAATACTGTAACAAATCACCTTGTCGTGTTGCAAATACTCCTATTTTCAGTTTATCTTGTGATTTCATAAATTGTTTTAAAATTACATTGCCTATAATGCCGTACTTAAACTTATTCAAAGGTATAATCTCTGATAGGAATGATGTCGTAAATTTATTACCAGGTGAAGTGAGCATTTCTGTCACATCAATCTTCCCATATAGCACCTCTCTTATCTTTGGGATGGATTGACTCAAGGCATCATATATTTCATCATCATTTACAAATTCATCTTCATAGCTTTCTTCGTTGACAGACTTATAAAGCAAATCGTAATAACTTTTATAACTTTCTACTATAAGATCTCTATCTATATCTGATTCCATTATTAACTTTTTTATAAATTTCCGTGCTTGACAATTTATTTTTCTATAAGAATTTTTCAGTAATCTCTTTGCTTCTTCAATGTTATTACAACCTTTGAAAAAATTATCGGAATCCAGTAAGGTATTTTCTATTTCTGTATTTGGCAAAATATCTACGCTGTTTTTATTTTTACCAACTGTCTTTGGTGTTACATAAGCATATATTTTTTCATTTTCACCCAACACGCAAACTGCTTCTTCTACTGAATTATCAGTTTTTAGCACATGCTCTATTTCAGATAACTCTATCCTGTATCCGTTGACTTTAACCTGAAGATCTTTTCTTCCTAGAAATTCTATAACAGCATTCTCTCTGAACTTACCTAAGTCTCCCGTTCTATAGGCAGGAACATTTTCGTCAATGAAAAAGGCTTCCTTTGTTTTCTCAATATGGTTTAAATACCCATCGGCTATTCCTTCGCCTTCTATAATCAGCTCTCCCTTAACATTAATAGGACAGGATCTTCCTCTTTTGTCAATTATTTTAAATAGTTGATTGGTAAGAGGATATCCGTAAGGTATACTATTCCAATCTTCTTGTAATGGTAGGGAAACCTCAAAGTAATTAGACCATATTGATGCCTCCGTTGCACCTCCCAGAGAAATTAAATTTGCATCGGTAAATATACTATAAAACTTAGCCGGAAGATCGATAGGTATCCAATCTCCGGACAGCAGCGCCAACCTTATTTTATTTTCACCTATGGCTTCATTACTTTCATTCCACATAAGCAGCATATTCATAATAGCAGGAACGCTATTCCAAATTGTAACATTGTGCTTCTCAAGCAAAACTTTCCAGCTACCGGGATCCCTATTCATGTCATCAGCAATTGTTACAATCCCACCACCAACCATTAGCATGCCAAATATATCGTAAACTGATAAATCAAAATCTAATGCTGATATTGCTATAGTTCTATCTCTTTCACTTATCTTATATCGTGAATTTATATCAACTATCGTATTACAAGCATTAGCATGCTTAATTACCACACCTTTCGGTTCTCCTGTGGAGCCTGATGTGAAAATAACATAGGCTGTATAATCAGATTTAGCCTTTGATTTATCTATGCTCTTACAAATTTGTATATCTTCTGTATAAATAATTTTTGCATCCTTTGGAAACTCTATCTTATCTACCAAAGTTCTACTTGTTACAACATATTTTATATTTCCTCTTTTGTAGATTGTTTCTGCTCTCTTCAATGGTTGATTTGTTCCAACAGGTACATATCCTGCTCCTGCAATTAAAATCCCAAGTGTCCCAACAATTTGTGATACACCCCTGTTTAGGGTTATCGTAACAAGATCTCTTTCTTTCACACCGCTACTTTCAAGCAAAAATGCCATTTTCATTGCTTTTTCTTTTAACTCCGCGTATGTGATTTTATTTCCATTTTCACCATCGACTATGGCTATGTTGTCAGGTTTAGTTTCAGCATTCTTTAAAAAATCATCAACAAGGGTTAAAGGTTCTACCTCTCTTTTTTCAAAATTAAGATAAGGAAGTTTCTTTACTTTTTCCTCCAGCTTTTCAAAAACCATTCCAGAATTCCAGGAACTTTCTTCCGTACCTAACAGTTTAATGTAATCTTTCAGACACCCAAACATTTCATCCAACATTCCATCAGGGAAAAGTTCCTCCACACTATCCCACTTAATAAATAGCCCATCATCCTGTAGATTAAATACCTGAAAGTCTATCCATACCTGAGGTGTTTGTGAAATCATATATTCAAGATTGCCTAATGTGCTGATTACATCCTCACTTATGATAGGCTGTCCCACATTGTATGCAAATACTACATTAGAGGATTTGTTATACTTTTTCATATCCCTTACAACGCTTACACCTGAATAGTTAGAATGTTTTATTCTCTCATGGAAATGTCTTTGATTCTTCTTTACTGTGGATATAAAAGATTCATTCTTGGAGAAATCAACATCAAATATAAGGGTATTTGAAAAGTCAGCTATAACATCTTCCATCCAGGGTTCATAAGTATTCCTGTTGAAAATAGGCATATTTATATTAAACTTTTCACTCTCACTCCATCTATCTAATACTGCTGCATACACTGTTAAAAGAACCATTGCAGGTGTTACCGACTCAGATAAGGCTTTGCTTTTTATGTTATTCCAAATATATGGAGATATTTTGTATGATCTTGTGCTGAATACTACATTGCTAATATCCGCAGGGTGTTTTTTCAATGGTATTTGAGGATTGTCCGGCATATTTTTAACTTTATCCGCCCAATATTTCTCGTCTTCAATTTTGTCACTTATAGGATTATTTTTTAAATATTCCTTAAATGAGAATTCAGCTGTTTCTCTTGGCAGTTCTTCCTCATTATATAATTTACAAAGGTCCTCCATTATTTTTTGAAAGCTTATTACATCTGCAATAATCAAAGACACATCATATATCAATTTTTGTTCTCCGTTTGGAAATTCAACAAGCATTATCTCAAAGGTCTCAGCATTTTCAATATCCAGCTTCCTATGGGAAAGACTGTCTCTCAACTCAAAAAATTCAAGTTCATTTTCTACTTCAAATATCTTTAATTCTCTTGGAACGTAATCTTTTATTTCCTGCTGCTGACCGTTATATAAGTATTTTGTATGCAACATTGGATGATGTAGCTGAAGTTTTTTATAAGCATCGTTTAATCTGTCTTTATCAATTCTTTTTCCTCCAAGTTCCAGATAGGCATGACAATCGATTCCTCCCAGCTCCTGTTCATCGCCTCTTCCAATAAAATACGAAAACTGAACCGGTGTTAATTCGTATGGTTCATATCGCTTCTTTGAATTTTGTTTATTGCTTCGCCTATCTTTTCTGATTTTATTAATTTCCTTATACCAATTTTCCAAATAAGGTTCTTCAATTAGCTCTGCAAATTTAACACTACTTCCTTTTTTCCTGTATTCATTTACAATTCTCATTATAGCTAGCGATTCGATTCCCTGTTTAATGAGGTTTTCCTTCTTGTCTATAACTTCATTTGACGGCAAAAATGCCTGAACAGATGCGATTATTTCCTCTAAACTAAATTTCATTTTCTCTTCCATCTCAAATCCTCTTCTTCATTTTTATTATATCTTCGCTTTTTAAGAAACATTCTTTTTGTATATCTTCTTGAACACTATCAACGCATACGGAATAATAAAAATTGTCTTTGTATTTGCTTAAAAATCTTTTGCCCATAATTTCAAATTTTTCTTTATGAATATACTTTGAAAAGTCTATATGGTTTAAATCCTTTGTAAGCCCAAAACACATACATTTTGAATATGCCTCTTTCAGTGTCCATAATTTTGTAAAATAGTTCTTGTTATTGCCAATCATATCGATTTCATTTTGGCTAAAAATCCATCTTGCATCTAAAACTTCTAAAGCAATTGGTTCAATATCACATCCAACTTCATTATTATAAATACTGCACATAACACCACTTCTGGAATGTGACAAATTAAAAGAAAATTTCTTACTCTTTAAATAGGGTTTTCCCCATTCTTTTGTTGAAAAATCTGATATATCATCTACACCGTATTCTTTTTTTATTCCATATATAAGTAGGAGAAAAGCTATCAATGAGATTTTTTTATCTATCATAAATTTACATCTCATTGACTTTTCAGCTCTCTCCTCAGGTACAGAAGATATCATTTGGAAATAATTTTCGTCAGTAAAATTTTCAATGTCATTAAAGATATATGTCATGCTAAGCAGAGTCCTTTATGTTTTTTATAATAAAGTTTTTTACATCTTTTGAACTTTCATCATAAGCAAAAAAATGTCCACCTTCAAAGTCTTTTAAAACAAACGTTTTTTTTGTAAACTGTTGCCAATTTTTCATCATCTCAAAATTGGCTAGGAGGTCTCTTTTACCACACATTGCATAGATCGGACAATTTACAACCTCTCCACCATAGGAATAATCCTCTGCCAGCTTATAGTCAGAATAAATTATGGGTAAATAAAAATCCATAAACGGCTTATTATCAAGGAGTTGCTCAGGAGTATCACCCAGTCTTAAAAGTTCAGACTTTAAACCATTTACACCCATAGTTGTTCTATAGGGTGACGGATCTTCATCTGTGGGAGCATGCCTTCCGGCTACAAACAGACCTTCAACTTTTTTGCTGTAATCCTTTTCCAAAACAACAGCAAGTTTAAACGCCAATATCGCACCGAGACTATGACCATAGATGAAAACTCTATCTGATTTTGCGTTTAAAATCACTTCTCTCGCAATATCGTCTACCAGCTTTGCAAAATCAACTGAGCATTTTTCACCCATCCTTTTTCTTCTTCCGGGAATCTCTATAGGCATTACTTCAATACTTTCATCAAAATCTATCCAATCTCTGAAAATATTTGAATCTCCGCCTGCATGATTAAAGCAAAATAACTTGTAGTCAAAATTGCCATCCCCTCTCTTTTTATAAGGAAACCATACATTAGAATTCAATTTAGTAACTCCTTTATGTAGTCAGCTGTCGCTTTAACGGTAGGGCAATTAAGCATTTGTATAAGGATCTTATCAAAAGCCACCCTATCATCAAAGGTCTTATTCAATTCACTTGACACTGAGCTGATGATAACTGAGTCTGCGCCAATATCGTATAAATCTTGGTTTACATCTAAATCCGTTAAATCCAAAGCTTTCAGCCATATAGTCCTAACTGTTTTCAGTACATTATCCATAGCTTCAACCTCAGCATCTGAACTACTGTTTTCTTTTAATGTTTCTAAAATTTCATTTACTAATTGGATGGACTTTTTCCTATCAGTTTTGCCATTTAATGATAATGGAATATCAGCTACAGTAAAAATCTTCTTTGGATTCATATACTCTGGTATCAATTGGCTTATATCCTTTAAGATACTTTCTTCTGATACATTTTCTTTATTAACTACCACCAATGAATATATATTTTTTTCTTTCAGGTTTTCTGAAGTAGCAACAACAACACAATCTTTTACATAGTCAAGACTGCGTAAGGCACTTTCAATCTCGCCAAGTTCTATTCTATATCCATGAACTTTAATTTGATTATCAATCCTGCCAAGAAATTCGATATTGCCATCCTTCATATATCTTCCATAATCCCCTGTTTTATAAATAGTTTCACCATTTTTGAATTTGATAAAACTTTTTTCCGTAGTCTCAGGTTCATTGTAATATCCTTTAGCAACACCTTTGCCCCGAATATAAAGTTCACCTTTTACTCCGATTGGGCATTCCTGCATTTTTTTATCAAGTATCATGAAACCCTGATTGGAAAGGGGCTTGCCATAGGGGATGCTTTGCCACCAGTCCTCTTTATTTTTATATTCATAAAAAATCGACCATATTGAAGCTTCTGTTGCTCCACCCAAGCTTATACATCTAGTACTCCTGGCAAGCTTCTTAATATTGTCAAACAGATCCAAGCCGATCCAATCCCCTGATAGCATTACAATGCCGGGAAATCTACGATTGTTTAGATTATATGTACTTATATAACTGTAATACATTTCCATAAAAGCCGGTACGCTATTCCAAACAGTCACACCTTCATTTTCAACAAGCTCATGCCAATGTGACGGATCAATATATCTTTCTACTTCCGGATAAACGATCTTACCTCCCACTGATAAAATGCCAAATATATCGTATACCGACAGGTCAAACCAAAGATTGGAAAGAGCCAGTAAAACATCGTCTTTTTTGATTTCAAACCTTCTGTTAATATCTTCAATGGTATTTACTGCACTTTCATGAGTAATTACCACTCCCTTAGGCTTACCTGTTGAACCGGATGTATGAATTATATAAGCATTGTCGCTAAATTTATTCAAACATTGCAAAGATGATATGGTTCCTTTTCTCACTTCATCTATATTTATTCTAGTAATATGATTAGGAAAACTTTCCTCATAAGATTTTAACGTAACCACTTTTTTAATATTACAATTTGTTATAATCTCATCCCTACGATGAACAACTCCTGAGGCATCGATTGGTACATAAGTGGCTCCCACTGACACAATACCTAGAACAGCATATAATTCGTAAAGTGATTTAGGGAGAATAACTCCTACATTTTCGCCTATTAAAGTGCCTAGATCAGCTAACTTTTCTGCCACACCACCGCTGTATTCTCCAAGTTCTTTATAAGTTATGGTTTTTTCTTCCTGCTTTGCAGCAATTCTTTCCCCGCTATCTTTTATTCGCTTTAGAACTTCACTATGAATCAGATGAGTTGGTAAATCAGCTTTTGTGGAATTTGCAGCATCAATAATCTGTCTATCCTCAGAGGGCAGATCCATAATATCAAATTTTTCCCAAATCTCATTCCCCTCTGCCAATTCAGTTACTAAATTTCCAAAGGCCTTAAACATTTTTTCAATTGTATATTTCGGAAATATTCCCTGTCTCACATCCCAATTGATGCTAAGACCAAAATCTCCATCCATTGCTTGGCAATCTATAAATACCTGGGGTGTGCTACTTACACATCCATCAGTCATTTTCCCTTTTAATGATGACTTTATTTGCCCTATTGCCGAGGTGAATACATAAGGGAATAAAGCCATATCAGAATTTTTTATTTTTGCATACTCCCTTACTACATTAACCCCTGAAAACAATCTATGCTCCATATTGTTAAAAAGCTCATTGCCAATTGAGGAACAATACTCGCAAAAGCTCTTTTTTCCCTCCATTTCCACATTTAGCAAACTGGTGGTTGTGAAGTCACCTACAATTGTATCGATTTCCTCTCCTGCATCCATTCTGTTAAGCAGTGTTAAATTTAATGAGAACCTTGAGCTTTCAGACCACTTCTCAAGCACTGAAGCGTACGCTGTAATCAATGCAACATTGGGAGTAACTTTGTACTTCTGTGCTCTTTCCTTAAATTTAAGATATTTATCCAAGCTTAAACTATATTTATACCTTATAAATTTTGCTTCTGAAGCAGGCGAGCCACTTACTACATTGATTACCGGAGCAGGAGGAATATCCTTTAACTTGTTAAGCCAATACAATTTATCTTTCTCATAAGCAATACTGTCCGTATACTTTTCATAAGCTATTATGTATTTATGAAAAGTTAACTCTGTCATATTTGGCAGTTCTGCTTCAGGCTCAAAATATCTTGTTTCAAACTCTTTTAGAACCATCATAACGCTGATCCAATCAGCAACTATGAATTCAATCGTCAACTGCATGTATGAACAGTTTTTCAGCTTAACAACCGACACAGAAAATGGATATTCATTTTTTAAATCAAATCGAGCCCTTATCTCCTTGTCCCTAAGCATTGTCAGTTCATGGTTTAATGAATCATCGTCCAAATTGCTATAGTCAAAGTAATTTATTGTAAAGTCTTTTTTATCAGCTATCCACTGATAACCATCCAAAGTAAATGATGCACGAAGCATCTCATGACGGGAAATAAGTTCTCTCCAAATTTTTTCGCATCGTACCGGATCCATTTCATCATATTCAAGTTCAAGTAATATCTGACAAGATACCGAACCATATTTAATATCATTTCGTCCTAACATGTAAGCCAGTTGAATATCTGTTAAAGGAAATTTTTCTCCGGAAACTACTTTAGTGTCTCTTAAAATATCCTGCATTGTAAGTTTATCCCATTCAAGATACCTTAACGCTTCTGATTTGTTGTATTTTAAAAAGGTTTTATCATCATCCTTTAATGTCCCCTTTCGTCCTTTAAACAGGATTTTCCCATCCTCTGATTTCAGTGATATCCCTTTATTTTCAATTTCAGCTAGCCTTTCCGCAACTAAACTTCCCATCCTGCTTCCTTTCTATCAGCCTAAGTCAGCCTTGCAATCAGCTTCCATCATTTTTTTAAGTTCCACCTTATTCACTTTGTTCATATTTGTAAGGGGGAATTCATTCATTTTCTTTATATCATCCGGCAATTTGTAACTTGCCAGTCCTTCCGATTGCAAAAAATCTATCAGTTCTTTGTATTTCAAGGTATCGGAATTATCCTTATAAATAACACAGGCGCATATTTTTTCGCCAAGAATATCATCTTTGATACCCACTACAGCTGCATCACTTATTTTTTTATGTTCGCAAAGAGCTTCCTCAACTTCTGATGGCATAATCTTTTCGCCGGCACGATTTATCTGTTCTTTAACGCGCCCGCCAAAGCGATAACGATTTTCTTTATCTCTCATAGCTTTATCACCTGTAAGATAAAATCCGTCTGAATTGAAGCTTGTTTTATTTGCTTCCGATGATTTATAATATCCATCAATGGTATAAGGTCCACGGCATATAACCTCACCATATTGACCCTCCGGCACATCTACGCCATTTTCATCAACGATCCTGATTTCGGTAGCATCATCAATGGGCCTTCCCTGGCACACTTTTACAATTTCATCAGGGTCATCCAATTCGGTCATAAACATAAGTCCCTCTGTCGTACCATAAATTTGATTTAATTTGCAAGGGTATTTATTTATAATTTCAGATGCTTGTGCCTCCTGTAGCATTGCTCCTCCTACTTGAAGCAGCCTTAGAGAAGACAAATCATAATAATCATCATCCTCAAACAAACTTATACACATTAAAGCCATTGTTGGTACCAGCGCTGTAACCGTTACTTCATACTCCGTTATTAAATCTAAAATCTCGTCAGGACTTGTATTCTTGCAAAATACAACTGTTCCACCTGTCATAAGTGTTCCCAATATCCCCGGACAGGACAAAGGGAAATTATGTTCTCCCGACAATGCAACTAGGTATATATCATCACTATTCAAATTACATTTTTCTACACACCTTGTTACATTATAAATATAATCTGTATGAGTCCTTGGAATAAGCTTCGGTATACCCGTTGAACCACCACTCAATAGAAAATGTGCCGTATCGTACCCATCAACCTCCGGTAATTCTCCCTTATCACTTTTAATATCGGATAGTCTTATATCACCACCCATACCGTCAACAATAATATATTTCAAACAACTAAATTGCTCTTTCATTTTTTTTGCCAAGGAAACAAAGTCGTATCCCTGGTATTTTTCAGGAATAATATAAGCAATGGCATCAGATGTGCTTATCATAGACTTTATTTCATTTTCACGATGCGAATGGAGTGCAAGTATAGGAATTGCTCCTATCTTATACAATGCAAATAATGTTACAGGGTATGCCAGCACATTGGGCATCTGCAATACCACTTTATCTCCTGCAGTTATACCAATTTCCAGAAAACCCTTAGCAACCTTTTTACTTTCTTCATCAAGCTCAGCGTATGTAAGATTTCCTGTTTCTGTTATAAGAGCTGTCTTGTCCTTATACTTCATGGCCCATCTACTAAGGTGTTCTCCAATGGAAACTCTTTCCCAGCCTTCTAACAATTCATAGTCTTTCATATTTTTTTTATACATTTCTTACCTCTCCTCTTCTAAATTTATACTATTTCAGATAATAACCTTTATTCCCTGTTATCTTTTAAACTTTCTGTCATATCAACTTTATTTACCTTTCTGCCAAGCAGGAAAAGGGAAATGATATAGCTCAAGAACACAAGGGCAAAATATTTTATACATGTGGCTAAACTAACCTTTGCTGCAACATAAGCATTGAAAACCGCAGCATTTGCCTGGAAATATGATTCAACAAATGTGTATCCCGCAACAAGTCCAAGCACTGCCGCCACAGGAATTACAAAATGGTATATATTGATCATAAGCCTGTTAATCTCACTTTTTTTATAGCCCAAAACCTTAAACATGGATATCGAAGATTTACTCTCAGAAATAAGCATGTTTATCATTATATATATAACAAATATACACATGATAACCCCAAATGGAACCATTACAAAGATTTCTTGTTTCATCATCTTGTATACTTCGTTTATCTGATCCCTCAATGAAGATTTAGTAATAACTTGACTTGTTTCACTGTCGGAATAATTCATCTTCTTTTTTGCTACAAGGAGGTTATAACTTCCTTTGGGTAATCCGGTTATTTTGTAAACATTTTGGGGTGAAGTATAGATCATGTTCTGAGCATTATTTTCAATAATACCGTCTATTTTTATAGTTGTTTCTTTAAGGGTTGCAACATTTTTTATTTTTAATTTGTCACCTTCTGATACATCATAAACAACTGACCCCATCCTTGTGATGTAATATTTGCCACTTTCTATATCAGCCTTTTTGCCTGTTACAAGCTTATAATTCATGTGATCATTTTTCTTCATGCCCATCAGGGTTGTAGCTTTTCCATCTTTTCCACTTTCAAAGATCGAGCACACTATCTTTGTTCCATGGGTTTGCTCATCGGTTCTTAATTTACTGAAATAGTATTGATATTCCATATTTCCAATCTGATCAACCGACTCATTTACAAAAGCTTTAAGTGAGTCAACAACACCATAGGTATATAGAAAAATAAGACTTCCAAAGCATATTCCCACAATAATTAGAATAGTTCTTACAGGTTTGCCAAATATGGAGCGAAGTCTATATTTTGTAATCAGACTAAATCTTGATTTTTCCATTCTAAACTTAACTCTTTTATTTTTTTCATCAACACCTGTAATCATTAAAATAGTCCTCTTACGAAGAGTTATAATAGCGGTTAGGAATACCGATAATGTAAATATTACCAATGGTAAAAGGAATGATATTATTACAGCCGTAAGTTCAAGCCCGTATTTAACCGGTAGTGGCTCCAGTTTTATGAAGCACATTGGAATTAAGATATTTTCCATAGGTATGCTCAGTATTACTCCTGCAACGCTTCCTAATATGGACACTATAATTCCCATAACACTATAATGTAATGCAAGTTGAATTTTGTTGTATCCTAAAGCAGATAATATTCCTATAAATTTTTCTTCTGATTTTATTTTTCTCTCCAATACCACAGCAATGACCAGCATTATTAACAAAAAAACTATAGGAACGATAACATCGCGAATGTCTTTTGTCATTTTAAGCATGCTATCAGCTGAACTTATGCGGTTATTATTTTCCTTACTGGTATACGAAGCAATCATCGCTTTCTTATTGATTTCTTTTCTGAAATTTTCTATATTCTTTGTGCTATCATCTCTATATCTCACACTGTAGTAACTTACTTCATCTTTAGATAAATCATCACAGATATTTTTATATTCATCTGCTGATAATATTGCAATTGCAAAGTTATCCGGAGTAGAAAAACTACCGTTAATATCTTTATACACACTGATATAGTCCGGTCGTGTAAAGGCTCCTGCAATTCTATAATTCTTTCCGTTGAATTTGAATTTGTCTTTTATTTCCAGACCATGCTCTCTCATATATGATTTGCAAAGAAGGATTTCATTATCGTTTAAAACATCTTTTCCATATGTAACTCTATACTTGTTTATTCGTTCTGATGGTTTGAATAACCTTATAGTATCTTCTTTACCATTCTTGTCATTATTTTTAATATCAATGTATAACTGCTTCTCAATGATCAGATCATACTTGCTTTCCAAATTCTTTATATTTTTGCTGCTTAGCGACATATATGTGCTAAACTGGGCATCTTCGCTATTACATTCTTTTCTGAAATCTTTTATATATGAGTTCATCCCCTGAAAACCACATGACATAGTCAAATAAACCATGATGCTGACAGCAGTCAAAATAACAATGGCAATATAGAACGAAAGATTGCTTTTTGTGTTTCTAATATATCTTTTCTTTAAAACCATAATTCTCACCTTTCAATTAAAAGACAATATTTTGAGGTTCTACAGGCTTTTCGTTTTCTATAACCTTTTTAACATTACCATCCTGTATTCTAATAACAACATCTGCCATTTGGGAAATAGCTTCATTATGAGTTACTATTACTACGGTCGTTCCATATTCCTTATGAATTTTATCAAGAAATTGCAAAACCATTTTTGATGATTCCGAGTCCAATGCACCTGTCAATTCATCACACAATAATATTTTCGGATTCTTTACCAGGGCTCTTGCAATAGAACCTCTCTGCTGCTGACCGCCGGAAAGCTCCCTGGGAAATCGGCTTGCATTTTCTTTGATTCCTAAAGCTTCCAGCATTTCATCAATATCAAAAGGACTATCAGATATATCTCTTACTGACTGCACATTTTCTCTAACAGTCAAATCCGGAATCAAATTGTAAAATTGAAATACAAAACCGACAGATTTACGCCTATACTCACACATTTGCTTTTTAGACAATTTTGTAAGCTCAGTTCCATCAACCATTACAGTTCCGGAATCCGGAAGATCAATCCCTCCCAGAATGTTCAAAAGAGTACTTTTACCTGAACCTGATGGTCCAAGAATTGCGTATATATTTCCCTCTTCAAGAGAAATATCTATACCATCTAATGCATTTACTTGCGCTTCCCCTTTTCCATAAGATTTTCTAGCATTTTTAATTTCAATAAACATACTTTCTCCTTTTATCCCTATTTACTCAAATTCATTTCACAACTGTGATAAAACAAGTAATCAAATGATGATTCTATTGGAATCTCACTTATATTAAGAAAACCACTTTCCCTGATATATTCTTCTATTTCCCCTATAACTTCACCCTTTAAAAACTGATAGCCAAAGTAGACCCCAGGTTCAATCTTCGATTTTAGTATTTCATCTGCAATACAAGCAGCTGCAATAAAACACAATTTGTTCATGTCGCGGAAGGACATAATAAATCTTACTACTTTTTTTATGTCATTTTTACTCCCCCATATATCACCCATCATTACTGAATAAGGTTCTTTTCCTGATTCCCGTCTTTTCTTGCGCTCTGACATGATTAGAGAATCAATCTTTTTCGAATCACCTAGCGATAGAGCAGTAACTAATCTCAAAAAAAATGTAAATTGTGAAATATCTTCATAGGCATTAAACCACTTCAAACTGCAAATATCATTTCGTTTGGCAAAATCAATCATCTCATGTGATAAGAACGGCTTCAAAAGTACTTCATCACCCATGACAGGCAAGGCAATTTTTTTCCTTGAATCAAGTATGAGCCTGTTAATTTTTCCGTCTTGATAGTAGGCATCAATGTATCCTGATTTTTCAGAAGACAAAATAACATCCTTCAACGCCCTATCAGAACAAAGTTCAGAGCCGCCTTGAATAAAAATACCACTATCAACTTTGTCAAAATATTTATCAATAATTAGTTTCGGTAAAGCCGCTGAAATTCCCGGAATATATCCACATGATGTTATATATGTGCCGCCGGATGGCAGTTTCTCTGATGCTATGCAATCTGTTAAATCAAGATATATGCGTCCTGTTTCTCCTACTATTCTTGCAATTTTATTGGAATAGATATATGCAGGTGCGATGCAGTTTATAATCACATCGCACTTCTTAACAAATATTTTCAATTTTTCCATATCGTTTATATCGAAAATAAAATAAGTTAAATTATCATATTCCAATAAGTCCTCTGTTTTGTGCCGCTGAACACCAAATACAGTATATTTTTTCTCTAATAGGTATTTTGCTATTCCCCTGCCAACATCTCCACTACAACCGATTATCCCAATTTTCATCAATTAAAATCCTATCCCAAAAGGGTGTCTATTGTATCATTTTCAAAAAAATCTGCAATTTCAATTTTTTTACCGGTTTTTTCCTGGAAAATCAGACTAGCTTCATTTGCGATGAAGGAGTTCCCTCCTAAATCAAAGAAAGACTCATTAACCCCAGGTAAATCACTTAAGTTCAGAAGTTTCTTCCAGATTTCCTGCATTGTTTTTTTCTCTTCCATTATAAAATCCTTTCAAATATAATTTTATTTACTACTACTTTTAACAAGTTCACAGTACTCCTTAAACGACATATCCCTGCCTGATAATCCTTTATTTGCAATAATAAAAGCATTCTTCATCCTATTTAATGTCTCATCATCAAACAATTCATCATCAAAACCTGCCATCAGTGCCAGCTCATCACCTGACTCGTAAGCATCAAGAGAGAGGGATGCCCAGTTAATAGGCTTAATAAATTTCTCTATATTATCGTACAGCTTAGCAACCGCTTTACCCATTTTGATTTTTTTAGGGGCATTTCCGAAATTTTGATATGCCAATATAAATTCTGTCCCTTGTTTAATAGTGTCATATACTGCTATATCTTCCTTGCTCTCATCAAGGTATCGATATTTACATTTAACTGCCATTTCTTGCAATGAAGAATCCTCACTAAAAGTATTTCTATCAATGTATCCTGTTAAGAATTCTCCTATTGAAAGTTTGTCTTTCAGTTTGCGAATTCCTACTGCAACACCGATAAGAGAATCTTTTGCGTTGTATGTTGCGGCAATGGCTGCATGAAACATAAATAAGGTGCAGTAAAAAACACTCATTTTATTGGCACGAGCAAATTTCTTAAGTTCTGTAATATCCAGGGTAACAAGCTCTCTATAATAACTCTTGACTCTGCCCATTTCCGAATAATCTACCGGAGGGACGTAGCTTTTCAACGATTCTATAACCGGTTCCCTTAGCTTTGCACATTCCGGATTAGTCTCAAGTTTATACTGCTCTTTGATATATTCCAAATAGCTGGAAACTGGCGGTAAAGGTATTCCATTGTACCTAAGGACAATACGGGTAATTGCATTGGCAATACTTAAACCATCAGCAAGTATATGGCTCATCGCAAGCCAAAGACCATATTCTTTATCGCTATACCGATAAAGAATACAGCACCATTTAACATTTCCATCCGGCAAATACTCGATCTTTTCTGTGGCTTTATAAAAATCTTTTTTCAGATACTCTTCTTTTTCTTCTTTGGTTTCTCCCACCAAGTCTCTTACATCCAGCTTATATCTATAACTGTCCAGAACTCTCTGATATATAGTATTTGTCGTTTCGTCACGTTCAAAGACAAATCTCATAGCATCGCTTTCATTCACAAGTTTCTGAATTGATCTTTCCAATTTTTCTAAGTTCAATTTCCCCTCAATGAATATTCCACCTGGTGAAAACAAGGATGTATCTTTTCCTTTTGTTAAAGATATTGTGAATTCTTGAACTCCAAAAAGCCTATATTTTTCTCCCATTAAACACTCCTTAAATCATTTTTAATATACTTATTCAAATTATTTAATATAAAATCTCTATTCTCGTTTAGATAGAAATGACCGCCATGAACTTTTTCATAATACACATTTTTTGATGTATAGTTCCTCCAATCAGCAAGTCCCTCTTCTGAAACAAACTCATCTTCTATTCCACTTATGCAATAAATATTACACTCTAATTGTAAAGGCTCAGCAGAGTCTACATTCTCAAGCATTCTTAAATCTCCCCTAAAGATTGGCATATAATAGTTAATGAAGTTCTGATTTTCAGCAAAATCAGGAGATACCGTCCCCTGTTTAATCATTCGCTTTATCAATATTTCATCGCTTGCTTCATTTCCTTCATCATCATAAATTGCCTTATAACAGTCATAAGACCTGGGTGAATTCATGCTGGAAGTTATAAAACTAAGTGGAAATCGTCCATACTTTTCGTAAACATATTTAGCTGTTTCATAAGCAATAATGGAACCTGTGCACTGACCAAAAATCACAAAAGGCTTTGAAAATAATTCAGGAGTCTCATCCACAAAATCTCTTATCATTTTATTAAGCGAACCTGGAATAACCTCATTTTTTCTTATTTCTCTGCCAGGATAAAGAATCGGATAAATATTTATGGATTCATCTAAATATTTTTTCCATGGTGCAAAAAAACTCGGGCTTCCCCCTGCATAAACGAACATAAGCAGATTTACTTTTGCCTCAGATCTATCTGAACTATGAGCAATCCATTTTTTGTTCAGCAATGTACACCTCCCTGTTGACACATCTAAATCAATGAATTAACACATTTAGTTAGATATCTCTAACTCCAACATCCATATTGTATACTCTCACACCGTAATATGTCAATAGAAAAAAGTGGCGAAATCTCAAAAACAATACCTGAAAAAATAACGATATGTCCAAATATTTCATCTAAGTAGTGACAAACAAAGTTTCAAAAATAATCATGACCACCGGCTGAGCCGGTGGTTTGTTTTGGCCCTATAAGGGCCTTTTACCTGCTGCATCTTAAGATGCGTTGAAAAGATTCGCCAACCGCACGTAC
>ERZ772956.353-NODE-353-length-36099-cov-6.737016_pt1 | contig 36099 bp, 22 predicted proteins | sample MGYA00580683_ERZ772956 | MGnify/ENA primary metagenome ERZ772956 (study PRJEB29015, sample SAMEA2738077) | human oral metagenome | biome: human oral; feature: human-associated habitat; material: saliva | place: China | collected 2212 ... | reverse complement strand
TGGATAATTCCTTACTGGTTGTAAGGGATATTAACCATAAATATATTGTAGTAGACAAAGAGAAGATTGAGGGGGCAGTTAACAAGTGGATGAAAATAGTTGGGCTTGAGCCTTCTATGAAAGAAAGGTATCCTTCGGAGCTTTCCGGGGGACAACAGCAGAGAGTGGGCATCGCAAGGGCACTTGCAGCATCACCGGATATTCTCTTAATGGATGAACCTTTTGGTGCGGTGGATGCAATTACAAGGCGGCAGCTGCAGAACGAACTTATGAAAATCCATAGAGAAACCGGTATTACGATTCTTTTCGTTACCCATGATATTGAAGAAGCGTTAAAGCTTGGAACAAAGATGTTGGTCATGGAATGCGGAGAAATACAACAGTATGGAACCCCGGCAGAGATCCTTCGAAAACCGGCAACAGATTTTGTGAAAGAGCTTGTGAATCAGGAACGGAGTTTGATTGAGTGAATCAGTATAAATCAAAATGGTATAAATAACAATTTGATTTTGCTAATATAAACAAAGGATTGACTTTTGATTGCAAAATTAAAGATACAGTGTATAATTAAAAAGGGAAAAATCGTTATAGATTTTAATTGAGTATTTAATGAAAAATATAGAGGGTTTTGATTCGATTGGAATTTAGAAACTGTCAGTTGTAAGCAAGTATGAATAAGTATGAGGCTTTAAAGGAATTTCAAGAAAGGAAAACAAGTTTATGAAAAGTAAAAAATACTTTGGTGTGTTCCTGTCGTTGTTGATGATAGTGAGTTTTATGTTACAAGGGCTACATGCCCCTGCTCATGCAGCAGAGCTGGGCAGTAATGTAATTACAAGTGCCTCGATTGCGAAAATCGATGGGAGTCCTATGACAGGGACTATAGCTGCGTGGCAACCGTTTCGCATTAATGTTAATTATAAACTGCCGAATAATACAGTTCGTGAGGGTGATACGACGACAATTACTTTGCCTGCAGGAATCGTACCGGCATCACCGAGTACTTTTCAAATTAAAGATGGGAGTAATGTTGTTGCTAACGGAAAGTTAGTAGATGGCAATCCAACTAAGGTAATATTGACATATACTAAGTATGTTGAAGAAAAATCTGATTTGCAAGGTAAATTTTTCTTCAATGCACAGATTGATAATAAGGTTCATAATACAGAGAAAACTATTCCTGTTAATTTGGTTGTAAACGGAGAAACGATACCTGCCGGAGAACTTCACTATAAACCAAAGACAATAGAATTACTGCCTATCCTTAAAGCGGGTTGGATGTGGAGTCAGGATAGCACGGTAGGGATTTATCAAATTAAGATTAACCAGAAGAATGAGGCGTTTGTAAATGCTAAAGTTGTAGATGAACTTTTGGATCCGGGTGTAAGTTACATTCAGGGAAGTTTAAAAGTTTACGAGGGCAAATGGGAGTTGACCTACGGTGGAACCGGTTTGGAGTTAAAGAATAAAACAGATGTAACAGAACATTATAAAGATAAGATTACATATGACGGATCCAAATTTACTTTTGACATCGGCAATGCACCCGCAGGGAAGGGGCTGTTGTTAGAATATCGTGTGAAAATACCGTATAAGCCGATTGCCGGTGAGAAATTCAAAAATAAAGCAACCTTTACAAATAACGGTCAAAATTACAATCACGGTGTTACTTATCAAATAATTGAAGCAGGAGGCTCGGGAGAGGGGTACACCTATTCTCTTGAAATTAATAAAATGAACCCTGCAGGGAGTCCGCTAAAGGGTGCAACCTTCGATATTATTCGTGTACGTTCCGGAAAAACTGTAGGGACAGTTGAAACGGATGCGAATGGATATGCAAAGATAGGTGGGTTGCTTCATGATGATTACAAAATCCATGAGACAAAGGCGCCGGAAGGGTATGATTTAGCTGCAGATATGGATGTTTCCTCTTCGGATTTTGACCCTGTGACAAAAACAGCAAAGAAAACCATTATAGATAAGGAAAAAACCATGTCCGTATCAGTGGAAAAGAAATGGGTAGGAGCAGAGACTGATAAAGTTAAAGTGTATTTATACGCAGATGGTGCCGATACTGGAAATAGCGTTATCTTAGACAGCACGAATAACTGGAAGGATAAATTTGAAAACCTGAATAAATATAATCCGAATGGAACAGAAATACAGTATACTGTTAAAGAGGATATTCCGAACGGATACAAAAGCAAAATAAACGGGTCACAGAAAGACGGCTATATTATTACCAATATAGAGATGAGGGATATATCCGTAACAAAGAAATGGGTAGGACCGGAAGGAACTTCCGTCACTATACACCTTTATGCAGGTAATGAGAAGGTTGACTCTGTTACTCTGACTAAAGCCGATAAATGGCAACATACATTTGCAGGTTTGGAAAAGTATAAAGACGGAAAAGAGATTGAATATACGATTAAGGAAGATAGTATAGCAGGCTATAAGTCCAAAATTAGCGGTGATATGGCTTCAGGATTTACTGTAACGAACACTAATACTGAAAAAACTTCGGTTAATGTAACGAAGAAGTGGGTAGGCAAAGCTAAGGACTCTGTAAATGTTAAGTTGTTTGCAGACGGCAAAGAAAAACAGGATGTTACGCTTAGTGAAGCTACCGGCTGGAAACATGAGTTTAAGACCCTGCCTAAGTATGATGAAGGTGACGGTCATGAGATTGTTTATACAGTCAAGGAAGTGAAGATAGCAGGATATAGAACGACTATTAGTGGAAATTCTGATAGAGGTTATATTATTACAAATATCCAGAATAAGCCAAATAAGCCGGATACAGGGGATAATAATAAGGTTTTATTGTATATAAGTATGCTGATGGCTTCTTTAGGAGGGATACTCTTTATGTTTGGTAAAAAAAGGAAAGCCTTATAGGTTATGACCTTCCTGAACTTACGATGAAAAAGTTGTTTAAATTACCTGTTAATGAATTTTATATATGTCAACTTAATAAAATCAATTTGATTTTACAAAATAGGGAGCGGAATTTTTCGTTCCCTATTAAACTGTAGTAAAGTATAGTTTAATAAGAACAATAGGTATAAATGGTTAAGAGCTTTTATATTACAGCTAGTGATCGGTTTATCGGTTATGAAAATTAGGAAGTATAGATACAAAATGAAATAATTGAAGTCAGAAGATATTTTATTAAAAAGTGTTGAACCCCTCATTCGTATACATAAGTGTTAACAAAAAATATCATAGAACTATTGAAATAGATATTTACATAGTGATATACTTAGTAGAGGACTTCTAAAAAATAAATAAATTCTTCGGTTAACGGAAAAAAGTGAGAAACTTTTACGGGAAACCGCTGTAAAGATGACGAAGCAGAACATACCATTGAATTTCAGGTCAAATGGAATTTGAGAAGGTCTGCATAGGGTGATTCTAAGTCAGAAGACGAATCGAGGGAGCAAATAAAAAGACAGTTTACGTTTATTTGTATTGCAATTGTATTTGTGTTTGAGAATATGTGATATCATTTTGATGTAATGCTCTCTCTGTTCGGAGGGAGTTTTTTGTGATTCTATGCTAAATAGGTGTGAAAAAACTGAGAACTTATTGTAGAAGCTGAATTCGAAAGTTATAGTAATTGAAGGAAACGGTAATTGAGTAAAAAGGAGAATGTTGTGCAAAATAAGTTGAAAAAAGTGATGAACATACTGCTGGCGATATTGATGGTGGTTGTTATTATGCCTGCGCAGTTTACAAAGGCAGAGACAAAAGAACTGACCAATATAGACGATTTTTTCAGTGATTACACTGATTTCGTCGATGTAAAAAAACCGGAAAAGGGAGAGGCAAGTGTTGTAGACAGAAATGGTACTAAAGCCATTAAGCTGACTATGAAGGGAAATACAGGGGACTGTATTTTTGAGATTACTTTCAAGAAACCGGCTATAATGTCCTTTGACTATGAAGTGGATGCCGATGAAAAAGGGGGTTTAGAGGTTAAAAAAGGTTATTGGAACTATATCTATACCTATAAAGATACCCATGCTTCAAAGGAAAAGAATATAAACGGTAAATCAAAGGGCAGGGCCGAATTTGGAGATAAAGTGGGTGAAACTGTAAAAGTAGGTTATGAGCAAGGTTGGACATCAGCACCCGATAAGAAAAGCCACTGCATATATTTGACAAACATTAAGTTTAAAAATCCTACAAAGGTTATTTTCCATTCTAACAATGGAGAGGATAAAACCGTTGAGCAGCCTCTTCTTGATGGCAAAGAAAAGTTATACTACTACGGTAAAGTCGGTTTCAAATATGATAAGCACATCCAAAAAGGTTGGTCAAGGACTCCTGAAGGTGGTGTGGATTATAAGAATGAAGAAATTGTAGAACCTACTTCAGATCTTGATTTATATGCAGTTTGGGCACCGGTTTATTTGGCAAGCTTTGATATTCCAAAGGGGACAAAGCTGACACTTTTTAGAGATGAAGAGCATAAAGAAAAAATAGATGCAGACACCGGTACTATGTACAATTATACTTTGGAAAAGGGTACCTACTATTATCATATTGAAGGTTTTGGATACAAAGATTTAGATGATAAGATAGAAATTGAGAACCAAGATATAACAAAGACAGTTGTGCCTGAAAAAACTCCTAAGGAGACAGTTACATTTAGTTTAGAAAAAGGAAAGGCTCCTGCTGAAGATGTTAATATTTCAGTTACTGCGGATAATCATAAAATAGAAGCCAAGGAAGGATCGGAAGGCAAAGTATTTGAGCTTCCTCTTGGGTATAAGTTCCGTTACACATTCAAATCCAAGAACTATAGTAAACAGTCGGGGGAAATAGATTTAAGCACGAAGACAGAAGAGGGAGAAAGGGAGATAGTTATTCCTCTCAATGTTAAAACTGCATGGGACGGAGCAGGTGATATAAAGGAACCTGAAGAAATCGACGGAGTATACCAAATTTCCAGCGGAGCTGAACTGGCATGGTTTGCAAATAAAGTTAACGAAAAAAAAGATGGAATGTTCAATGCTGTCTTGACAAAGGACATAGACCTGGGAGATGAAGAATGGACTCCTATTGGGAGAAAATCAGGCTCAATCTACCCTTTCAGAGGAATTTTTGATGGCAATGGGAAAACCATCAGGGGCTTGAAAGTCGTAGGGGATAGTAAGACCCCCGGTCAGGGGCTATTCGGTTTTGTGGATGGTGGAAAGATCAAAGACCTTACAGTAATAGGCGAGGTGGAAAGTAAATATAACACCACTACAGATAGCTATGCAGCTACCGGTGGAGTTATAGGACATTTATCGAGTAACGGTACTAATTTTATTGTAGAAAACTGCATAAGCTATGTAAATGTAAAAGGAAAGACTCATTCAGGAGGTATTATAGGCACAGTGTCCGGATCCAGAGCCAGCGGAAAGATAAGTAAATGTGTAAACTATGGAAGTATTTCCGGAACTAACAGCGTCGGTGGAATCCTGGGAAAAATGGATTGTAGTGCCAAGGTAACAGATTGTTACAACAGAGGTAATGCAACTTCAAGTGCTTGGAAAGTTGCCGGAATAGTGGGATATCTTGAAAAAGGCAGTGTAGAAAATTGTTATACAACAGGAGTCACTACCGGCAGAGATAATCATGCAGTGATAGGCAAAAAGGAAAAGCCGGGCAAAACTACCAATTGCTATTATTTAGAAGGACTTGTAGAAGACCCTGAGGCAAAATCAATCAGCAGTTCAGATTTAAAGGAGATGAAATTTGAAAGTGAAATTTCATCATTCTTCAAATCTACAGGAGATAGTTTGAATGATGGCTATCCTGTCACAGAAAAGCAACTAAAGGAAGCAATACCTGTTTTAGACCAGAAAGCTAAGGAAGCAGCAATAAAAAAAGCGGAATCAGACATAGAAGGATTAGAAGCAGAGCTGAATAAAGAAAAAGGAATTTTCAATAGTCTTAAGGAAGTTGAGAAAAACGCAGCTGTCATTGTTGAAAAGCTGGAAGCAAAAACTGCAAATACAGAAGAAAGCAAAACTGCATTGAAGACCGCAAAGGAAGAATTTATGAAGATAAAAGAAAATCATAAATCGGCGGAAGATTTGCTTTCTACCTTTGAAGAAGATTTATCAAAGTTGAAAGCTGCACTGGAAGAAATCAAGTCGGCAGATAGTGATGAGAAGGTTAGCGCTGCTGTAGAAAAATTACATAACGAGAATAAGAAACTGTCGGAAAAGATTGCAGAACTGAACAAGATAAATGAGGCAATCAAATTTTCAGCAGATAAGATAGCAGAGGCAAGTAAGACATTTGAAAAAGCTGAAAAAGATTTTGCTGATAAGAAAAATGCTGATAAACTGCCAAATGATGAAGCAGATAAAGTTGTTTATGATAAGGGTATTTCAAGTGTAAAAGGTATCAAAATAAAAGGAAATCTTAAGAAGAAAAAACTTTACATCTCCTTTAAGTCTGATAAAAAAGCGACAAATTATAGACTAGGATACCAAAAGGCAGGGAGTAAAACATGGACTTATGTTTGGTTGAATAAATCTGAAAAGAAAACTGTTTCTAAAATGGAAAATAACGGAATATACGATGTAAAACTGGCAAAGTATATCAACAGGGATGGCAAATGGTCAAGAAGTGCATGGTCGACAAGCAGGATATTTTTTGCTTCGAGTTCTGTAGGCGTAAAATCTGATAAAAAGTCATTTACAGCCAAGATTAAGGTGGCTGAGGGAACCTACGGATACATTATAAGGTATTCAAAGAAAAAGAATATGTCTTCAGCTAAGACTAAGACCTACAGGGCATCAGAGTTGAAGAAAAAGAAGAGAGTTACAATCAAGAAACTTAAACGAAAAACGACTTATTATGTGGTGATTAGGCCTATTAAGAAATATTCGGGGAGATATTATTATGGGTTTGATTCTTCTATTAAAAAATTTAAGACAAAATAATTTTGCTGAAGAGCGCGGGTTATTATATGGCCCGTGCTCGCAGTGGTATTGAGAGAGTTTTTATTGAAAGAGGATTAAAGTGAAATTTGTGATGAGTAACAATTTTAGAAGGAATATAAGGGTAACTGTTTTAGTCTTTGCCCTTATTTTTGCTTCTGTTATAATTCTGACAGGTTATTCCTATGCACAAGCGAATAAACCTGAAATAAAGAATGGAATCTATCAACTGACAAATGCTGAAGATTTGGTGTGGTTCTCAAATTATGTGAATGGCGATTTGAGAGACGGTGGGGAAAAAGTTTCAAATGCCAAGGCTGAGCTTACAAAAGACATAGACATGTCTTCCACCGATGATTTTGTACCTATTGGGAAAGAATACAATTTTGAATTTGCAGGGACTTTTAATGGCAATTATCATAAGATAAGTGGACTGCATCTAAATAAAGAAAAAGCGTCTTTGGGTTTGTTCGGCGAAATAAAGAATGCTCATATTTCCAGTGTAATTGTGGAAGGAAGTATAGAAGGAAATCACAATGTTATAGGAGGTATCGCAGGAAGGTCTTCGGGAACTTCTGTAATTGAAAACTGTGGCAGCTTAGTAAATATAAAAAACAATAATAAAAGTGGTTCAGCAGCGGGAATTTTGGGTGTATCCCATGAAAAAATCAATATAAAGAATTGCTTTAACCGGGGAAATATAACTTCAGGAAATAGAGCTTCCGGGATTGTTGCAGATTTAAGCTTCGGAACACTGGAGAACTGTTATAATACAGGAAGTATTAAAGGTGAGAAATCCATAGGAGTAGGTTCATATTTTGGAATAACATACATAAATTGTTACAATGCTGGCAAAGTTACTTCTACATCAGAAAATCTTGCATATTCAATAGGTGGATCCAAAAATTCTCTATATAAGAATACATATTATTTAGAGGGATGTTGTGTGGGGGATCCTAATACCCCTGCAAAAAGTAAATGCATAAAATCAGAAGACTTAAAAAAGAAAAGTTTTGTCAAAACTTTGGGGGTGGATAACTGGAAGCTGGATAGGAGTAGTATAAATTCAGGCTATCCATTGTTGTCTTGGGAGAAAGAAGAAAATATTGAGGTTAAGACCTTAGAAACTCCTAATAATTTGATTTGGAATGTTAAGCCCAGAGAGGGCAAGGAAATTTTAAATGATCAGTTTCCTGTTTCCTGGAATGCTGTAGAGGGAGCAGAAGGCTATATTGTAAAGCTTTATAGAAATAACGAAACTCATCCGATATTTATTTCAGAAAAAGTTAATACTACAAGTATTGATTTACTAGAACAATTTTCCAAGCTCAATGGTAATGAAGGGTATTATTATTTCACGGTAACAGCTGTAGGCAACGGAGAAAATTATAAAGACAGCGAAGAATCGCCTAAAGATGAAAAAGGCTTTAAATTCAATCCTAAAGAGTTCATAGGAAAAGCAAGATCAGTTGTTTGGAACCAGGCTTCAAAGATTGCAGTGTGGACTGCTGTTGATGGAGCTGATTTCTATAATGTCACGCTTTATTACGATGATGATAAAGTGGTTGAATTTCAGCTCACAAAGAAAATGTTCAGTAAGGATGAAAACAGAATTACTATGCATTTTCTCCACAGTATGGCAAAGGACGGTAATTACTATTTTACAGTTCAGGCAGGAAAGGAACTTTCAAAATCGCAGGATGGTCATATGCGAACGGCAGTGGGTGCCATAGCGAGAAGTAAGAGTGAGCATTTTGAAAGCGAAAAAGGCGAAACTGTAAAAATATCTTCAGTACATGACTGGATATCAATAGTCAACACCAAGGGTAAAGGCACAGAATATAAGACTGAAGCGGATGCACAGAACGCATTGTGGTCAAGATCCTACGAACTTACTGCAGATCTGGATTTCAGTGATTATGTTAAAGAAGACGAAAAGTTGACTTTAAGCTGGGGTAATATAAATGCAATGTTCAACGGACGGTTTGACGGTAAAGGTCACTGTATTAAAGGTCTTAAACTCAAGGACAAGGAATGTGGACTTTTTTCGTATATAGGGCCTTTAGGTGTAGTCAAAAATTTGAAAATTGATAGTCCCAATGCTTTAGTAAACGAAAATGCAGGCATACTTGCACTGTATAATTATGGACAGATAAAAAACTGTACGGTTGATAATGCAAATATAACATCTGATCTTGGAGCAATAATAGGCGGAATGTTGAGCAGAAATTATGGAACAGTACAGGACAGCTGTGTAAGAGGAGGAGAACTGGTGGCACATTCCGAAACTGGAAATGGTCATTCGGGGTTCGTCGGTAATAATTTTGGAAAAATACGCAGATGCTATTCTACTATGAAGATTTCGACGGAAAGTTTCTGTGCAGGGGGCTTTGCAGGTTGGGCAGATGAAAGTGGAGGCAGAGTGGGCAGTTTTGAGAACTGTTTTGCAACGGGAGATATCAGTGCAAAGAAAGGCTGGAGTGGAGGCTTCATAGGAAGGGTCAATTCTAAAGGAGTTGAATTCAAAAATTGTTATGCCTCCGGAAAGGTAACATCGTTGACTAAGCCGGATAAAGCCTTTGGATTTACAGGTTCGTTGAGCGGTGAGGCTATACGGGATATAAATGGGAGCAGCATATTTGATGAGGTCATTCCAAAAGAAAATTTTGTGAACTGTTTTTATATAAGTGATATAAACAGCAAAGAAAATCCTAAAAGCGGAGCCACGGAAAAAAACTCTGAAGAAATGAAAAACTCTGCGGTAATAAAGCTGCTTGGAGTTGATTGGACAAAATCAGATAATAAAAATGGTGGTATGCCTTATCTGGCAGACTTGCCGGCTCCGAAGATTTTCGGTTATAGAGATATATTTGTAAGCCTGATTATAGCCAAATATGACAAAGATATATACGATTTTAAAAGAGAAGGGGAAATTCTCAATGTGAAGGTTAAAAGCAGAGGCAATACCAGGGTGATAGATGTTATGCAAGCCGCTAAAGAAGCAGGTCAAATGACATATAAGTATGAAATTTCTCCGGCATACGGAAGCTTTATTAACTCAATAAACGGTACGGATATGATAGCGCCTGACGGGTGGATGTTTAAGGTGAACGATGTTTTATCAGATCTTTCTGTGTCGTTGGCCGGCGTACGAGACGGAGATCAGATTTTATGGTACCAGGGAACGACGCAGAATCTATTTAAAGGCCCTTCGTGGGAAGATATGAAAAATGGACATTCAGTAAAAGAGTATGTAAAAATCGCTACAAAAAAGGAACTTATTCAGTTGACAGAGCCAAAAGCGGATTTAAGCAAAAATTACAGACTGACCGGGGACATAGACCTTAAAGGCGTGGAGTTTAAAGGGATAGGATCTTTAGAAAATCCTTTTAAAGGGACATTTGATGGAGGAGGATTTACAATCTCTAATGTGAAGATTAACGGAGAGAAGAAACATAATGTTGGTTTCTTTAATTTCATAAGAGGTGCAACAATCATCAGACTTTCTTTGAAGGATATTGATATAAAAGGTGATTATAGTGTTGGAGGCTTGGTAGGTGTTGGAGATGTTAAAGTTGCAGCGAACCAAAATCAAGAAAATATTGGTAACAACATAGGAAATTGCCATGTTACAGGAAAGGTTACAGCCACAAATACCGATGATTCGAAAAACGGTAATGGAGCTTATGCAGGAGGATTGATAGGATTTAATAATGGCGATGAGAACAAAAAAATCTATGCAAGTGTGCTAAGCTCAATAGATAAATCTACGGCAAATGTAGAGGTAAGGGCGGATGCAAACTATGCAGGAGGATTTGCAGGTGGGAATTTTGGAAATATAACTGCCTGTAAAGCATTTGGAAGTGTTAAAGGAAAGAAATCAGTAGGAGGTTTGGTTGGTGGAAATCAGGGAGGAATTTATAATTCCTGTTCCTATGGAAATGTCAAGGGAGAAGAAGATGTAGGAGGTTTTATCGGTCATAATTACGAGGTTACTACCGTAAATAAGTGTTATTGCCTTGGTGATGTAAAAGGAACAAAAACACAAATAGGAGGTTTTGCCGGAGCAGGTGAAGGAAATATCAGGGAATGTGTAAGTGCAGGAACGGTTGATGCCAATGATAAATTTGGAGGCACAGGAGGATTTATAGGCAGCTATAAAGGTACTATTGTAGGGCTGAACAAAGATATTCAGTTTAGGAACAATTATGGCTGGAGTATTTCACCTTCGAAGAAACATTATCCGGGAATGGGCAACGGCACAAATATAACCAACAGAAGTGAAAAGGAGTTGAAAGAAATAGCTAAGATTCCAATATATAAATGGAGTGATATGCAGGAAAAATTTAAAAATATGTATGGACTGACTTTGACTGATGATAAAAGAATTGCAGAAGAAAAAGTTATAATTCCCAATAAACCAAAGCCTGAGGACTCAGGGGACGGCAAGGATCAAAAAAAGAAAAAACCGAATTCAAAAAAGAAGATTGTCGTAAGCAAAATCAAGATAATAAAGGTTAAAAAATTAGGCAAAAACAGATTTAAAATATACTGGAAAAAAGGCAAGGCTGTCAACGGATATGAAATAAGATATGCAAAGAAATTTCCGAATAAAAAATTCAAAAAGGTGAGAGTCAAAGGTCTGAAAACCGTAAATAGGGTAATAGTGAAAAATTGGAAGAGTTCGATGATGAGTATTCAAATCAGAGGGTACAAAATTGTAAAGGGGAAAACCTACTATTCCTCTTGGTCGAAAGTGAGGAGAGTGAAATAAAATGAGAGTCCATACCAAGGTGAAGAAACTCTTGCTGATTACGGGATGTATAATAGCGATATCTGTAGCAATCTGCCCTGAAGCTTATGCTCACAGAGATTACACCCATGGGAGAGTTGCAAATTTTCGTGAGGATGTGGTGAAATCGACTATATTACAACCCCAAAAAATTATTAAAAGGAAGCTGCTTAATAAAGGTGAAAGAAGCAAGAAGCATCAGCAGTATCTTTTGAGAGAATATATCAAAAAGCAGGCAGCGATGAAAGCCGGTACCTATTTAAAAGAGGACAGAAGAAGTGAGTTACAAAAAAACAGATTGACCAAACAAGAGTTTGAAATATACAAAGCTATAAAAAAACTTGCAGTTGCAGTTTCTCAAGGAAAAGAAGAGAGTACCGAGATAAAGCTATCCCTTTGTGACTTGGGAATTAAAGACAGTTATTCAGCAGAAGAACTTGGAGTTGACAAAATCTTTGATGAAACAGGAAGCAATATAACAGCCGCTGCGATAGCAGCCATAAATAAAAAGCTGGATGTAAAACTTGAAAAAATAGTGGGGGTTGTGAACGCAGATATGCCGTTTGAACTTTACTGGTTCGACAAAACCGCAGGCATTGCCTATCAACCGCCGAAACTTGCAGGGTTACAGACTTCCAAAGGTGATTTTATCATATTTGAAAATGATGCAAAAATGACTTTTTCTATGGCAGTATCCAGTGACTATGGAGTTAAATACCATGCCGACAGTAAAATAACAGGGAATGCATATAAAGCTTCTTTAAACGCAGGAAATATAGTAGCCAGTCATAGAAAGAAATCAGATTTAAAAAAATTGGAAGCATACAGAGATGAAATTATAAAACTGGTGGATTACGATTACGGTGCGGTTGATAAGTACTTGAAAGATGGCATTTACGGAAACCCATGGCAGGTTATATATGTGTTTGATAACAAAAAAGATACGAATGTGGTCTGCGAAGGATATTCTAAAGCCTTTCAGTATCTATGCGATTTGTCGGAGTTTAAAGATAAAGGGCTTATATGCAACAGTGTGTCCGGAGAGATGATATCAGATACAGGAGAAGGTCCTCACATGTGGAACAGTGTGACAATAGGGCAAAAGTCCTACCATGTTGATCTGACAAATATTGATTCAGACGGAGGTCCTAAGAATAATGAACTGTTTTTGAATGGTGTAAATGGATCTATAGAAAAAGGTTATCAATTTTCATGGGATAAGAAATATATATATTATAGTTATGATAATTTAACAAGACATGTTTTCTCAAAAGAAATATTGAGCCTGTCTGATCACAGCTATTATGAGGATATGAAAAATCCCAATGGGAAGAATAATCCTAAAAGGATAAGAGTAGGAAATATTAAGAGGTTTAATGTCAGTAAAAAATTGAAAAGCAGGCTGTTATCCTGGAGCAAGGTTAAGAGTGCAGATAAATATCAGATTGCTTATAAAAAAACAGGCAGTAAAAAATGGATTTACAGAACCATCAGGAAAACAAAATTTGTTGTTAAAAAGTTCAAGAAAGGTCAAAAATATTATTTTAAGGTCAGAGCCATCAGAACTGTAAATAAGAAGGTTTATTACGGTAAATGGACTAAGGTGAAAAAGATTAAGTAAAGGAGGAAATCCATGTATTGCAAAAGGAATGAGGTTATAAAAAGGCTCATATATACACTGTTTATATTGTCAGTGATATTGACATTGTCAGCTGTCAAAGACCATGATAGTATTTTCGTTCACGGTACTGATAATAATGGAATTCATTATATCAAAAGTGTAGAAGACTTCCAGAATTTGGGTGGACATGCCCTGAAAGGAAACTATGAATTAACTTGTGATGTGGACCTAACCGGAAAAAGTATGAAACAGATTAAAAGTCTGGAGGGAAGTTTTGAAGGGAACGGTTTTGAAATCAAAGGCTACAGGCAGGAAGTTCAAGGTGAAAGTGGAATAAATGCTGAAATTGTTTATGGAGGACTTTTTAAATCTGTAAAAGGAAAAATCAGCAATCTTGTTCTGGAGAATGTAAAAATCACGGCTGAAAAAGGCAGTAATATTTATTTAGGAGGGTTGGCAGGTCATGCTTCTGGCGATATTAAGCTTCAGAGATGTAGCATCAGCGGAGAAATTTCACAAGGCAGTGCAGGTACCTATGCAGGAGGCTTTTTAGGAAAGACGGGTGAAAATAAAATTGAAGTTAATTCCTGCAATGTATATAGAATGAATATAAACGGCGATAAATCAAAATGTTACATAGGTGGTTTAATCGGATATGTCAATCAAAGTGATATTACACTAGATGGAACCTGCATGAGGGCTGATTTGACAGGGAAATATGTTTCGGGTATCGTCGGGTACATGTATAAAGCAAGAGGTGAGATAAGAGATACCCTCGTTTCAGGTAAAGTAAGCAGTGGAGACAGATATGTTGTTTCGAGAAACGGAACTACATCTCCAAGTTACAATGTTAATTTTGATATTGAAGAATGTTACCATGATAACTTTGGAAGTAAAATCTCATCATATACTACCACCTCAGATTTTAGTGGGAGCAACAAAGGTGTAGGAGAATTTAAAGCTTTAAACAGTGAGGATTTCAAGGATTTACCAAATAAGGAAAACTCAAGGTTTGGGGTTGGGAAAACATCTTATCCCCAGCCGAAATGGATGATACAGGAAAAAACTTTGAAAATCCTGAGAATATCATCAGAAGATTTTAAATCCATTACCCTTAAAAAGGGAGAAAAGAAAACTGAGCTTGTAAAAAAGGGTGAATACTTTATAGGAGCTTTGGAATCGGGGGAGTATGAATATAAAGCGGTTTATACCGATGAGACGAAGGCTTTTGCAGAAGGAAAGATTTTTATCGGAAAAACTGATAAAGATATGGAACTTTCTTCTGTTGCGGATCCTGAAGAGGAAGAAGAGGAGCCGGAGAAGCCGGAAGAAAATTATGATGTTACGGAGGAACCGAGCAACTTTGAAGGCGAAGGAAGCGAAAAATCACCTTATATAATTAAAGACAAGAATGCGTTGAGATACATAGTTCATATGGTGAACATGGGAAACAAGAATTTTTTATCTGCACACATAAAATTAGCAAATGACATTGATCTGGAGAACCAGTCATGGACACCTTTGGGTATCAATACAGTGTATCCTTTCCAAGGAATATTTGATGGTAATAACAAGACAATAACAGGATTAAATGTTGTAAAAGCGAGAAGCTATTATGGCTTATTCGGAGTACTAAAAAATGCAGAGGTTAAAAACTTAACAGTTAGAGGTCAGGTGTATTCGAGTGAGCCTTATGCTATGGCAGGAGGAATCGCAGGCAAAGCTATTGGAGATGTTAAAATAATAAAGTGTGCAGGTCTTGTGAATGTTTCTGCCTTAGCAAGAGGCAGCGAAGGAGTAGGAGGACTGATAGGCTCTTACGAGGATGGCGTAGACTACAAATGGGAAAATCATAGCCTCGATATAGATAGATCATACAATGGCGGAAATGTGATTTGTACAGGTAAAGATTTAAAGACAACAATAGGAGGACTTGTAGGAGGAAATAAAAACTGCATTAGAGTGACAGACTCATATAATGCGGGATATATCTACGGTCCGGGAGTAACCGCAGGAGGCATTTTAGGTAATGCAGGCTACAGAACCGGTGATGATTGCAGCCCCGGAATAAAATATTCCTACAATTCAGGTAAAGTTGTGGGTGCAGAGGACCATGAGTTTAATTTCTATGGAAAAGGAATTATAACAAAAGACAACATGGTGAATAGTTTCAGTGAGGATACTGCAGCTGGTAAAAACAATTACGGTATAACGGTAACAGATGAGAATAGGAAGGATTTAGTAAGTAAACTTGGCGAAAAATGGATGGCGTCCAAAGAAAAAAACGGAGGAAAACCTTACCTAAAGGATAATGACCCGCAGGTTAATGATCCGGCTTTGCTGAAAGAACTGGAAAAATATTCAAAAGTTATACCTGTACCGTCCGGATCAAAGGTTGGATACAAGGCAAAAATGTCTTTGGACGGTGTCACTGTTGATCCATCTATTACCGTCACACCTTCACAGAGCAAAGATGATATTAAAAAGGGATATATCAAGGTAAATGGAGAAGGTATATTTCTGAAAAAAATAAATTCCGGAAACAAAGCCATTACAGAAACAGCTTCACTTTTGTTTGAGAAAAACAGAGAGAGAATATTTATTCCTGTGGAGATTATAATATACCCTGATATTCGGAATAATGGAGAACTTATAGACAGAATAGCGAAATCATATATTAAAAAATCTGATGAGTGGATTGTATTTGATATGGAGATTTACTCCAGGCTTAAACATAAAAAATACAGCACAGAAAAAGTAACAAAAGAAAATTATATAAACTTAGCTATAAACGATTTGGAAAATAAAAATTCTTCTGCTAATGATAGAGCTAAGGGAGAAATTATACTGGGAAGTCTTGGTTTTGATACTCAAACACTTAAGGCATATGGCAAGAATAAAACCTATAACAATGGAAAGCTTCTAAAAGAAATGTCAATGCACGGAGATTATTATACGATTCCTTGGATTTTACTTGCAGATCAAAGAGGAAAAGTTAAGCTATCTAAAGAACAGGTTCAAAATTTTGTAAATGAGTTAGCTAAGAGGCAAGGAACAAATGGCATTTGCCGAATGAAATATTTGGGTAAAACTTATGACGATATAGATACAACGGCAGTGGCAATATCAGCCTTTGTAAAATATACTAAGGGTGAAGATATCTATGGCGTTCAGAGTCAGTCAAAAGCATTTGTAAAGAAAGCGTTGCAAGGTCTCAAAAAAGTTCAGGGTGAAGATGGCAGTTTTGGGAATATAAACTCAGATTCCATGGTGGTTATTGGACTTATAGCTGCAGGAGAAGATCCGGATAAATTTTCTAATAATGGCTGTAGCCTCACTTCGGCATTGAGTCTTTACATAAATGACAGCAATGATGGGTTTATTACAACTATGGGTTATGGTATAGCTGGTGAAAAAGCCCGTAATCTAGCTACAGAGCAGGGATTCAGAGCACTTGTAGCCATGGAAAGATATAAGGAACTGGGAAGAACGGCTTATAATATTTATCTTGAAAGAAGTGACAAAGAAGTTCCGGGAGAGGCTAATGACAAGGGTAAGGTAGAAGATGAGGATATTGTCCAGAGCAATATGGTTAATATAAACCTAAAGGTTTTGGATGATGAAGGTAGAACATGGTTTGAAAGCGGAACAGTAAAAGTTGGAGGAAAAACAAATCTCATAAAAGCAATAGAGAAAAATTTGGCTAAAGAGAACATAAGTTGTGAGTTTAAGGGAGATTACTTGAAAGCTATAACTTATAAGGGGATAAGATTAGCGGAATTTACCAAAGGCAGAAAAAGTGGTTGGGTGTATAGATATAATGGGAAATTCGGAAAAGTTCCATTAGGAATTTTGAAACTCAATGAAGGAGATAGCATAGAACTGATATACACAGATGATTATTCAAAACCTATAGATAAAGATAATAATTCTAAACCGGGAAAGCCAAAGAAACCTTCAATAAAAATGAAAAGACCTGGCAAAGTACAAAAACTGAAAGTGAAAAAATCCGGAAGGAAATATATACTTTCATGGAAAACGGTAAAAGGTGCAAAAGGATATCAGAAACAGGTCAAAGGGAAGAAAAAATGGACTGATCTTGTTAGAGGTAATAGAATTTCAAAGACAAAGTTTAGAACTATGAAATATATAAAAGGTAAAAAATACTGCTATAGAGTTCGTGCTTACAGAATATATAAAGGCAAGAAAATCTACGGAAAGTGGTCAAATGTAGTTTGGGTTAAATCATAATTTCTTAAAATCGATTGTACAATTTAAGCAAATCCGGAATGGAGAACTATCGTTTTATAAATTTTGATTCTGTTTGATGAGCAATGTTATAATTAGAATAGTATGAGTATATAGGGGTTGGATTTTTTATACGAAAAGTTGGAATGGCAGTTCCAACTTTTTGTTTTTTTTGATAGAATATGAATTATAATTTTTACTTTTTCAAACGGCATTAAAAGGAAAGGTCAAATTCCTTTATAAAAATGAGGAGACAACATGATAGAATTTAAAAATGTATCAAAATTTTATGGAAATATTAAGGCGCTTAAAAACTTTAATTTAACCGTAAATAATGGTGAAATATTAGGTTTGATAGGTCATAACGGAGCAGGAAAATCCACAGTGATTAAGTCTCTTGTAAGTGTAATCAATCCTACAGAAGGCGAGATAGTTGTGGACGGAATGAGCTTAAAAGAAAATAGAGTTGCAATTAAAGAGAAAATAGGATATGTATCGGATTCACCCAATTTGTTCCTTAAATTATCGGCAATGGACTACTGGGATTTTATAGGTGGTGCCTATGGCTTATCAGATAAAGATAAGGACAATAGAATAAAAGAACTCCTTAAAATATTTGATTTGGGAGATGCAATTTTTCAGTCCATCGAATCTTTTTCCCATGGAATGAGACAAAAGGTGTTTCTGATAGGGGCACTCCTTGCAAATCCGAGTATCTGGGTTTTGGATGAACCTATGACAGGACTGGATCCTCAGGCATCATTTGACCTTAAAGAGCTTATGAGAACGCATGCAGACAAAGGAAATACTGTGATTTTTTCGACACATGTTCTGCAGGTTGCTGAGCAGATTTGCGACAGAATTGCGATCCTAAAGAAAGGCGAGCTGATATATATCGGAACTATTGAAGATTTAAAAGAAGTCCATCCTGAACAGAGTTTAGAGAGAATTTACCTTGATATGGCAGGCAGAAAAGAGGAAAACCGGGTATGAGATGGCGTGTAATTAAGAGCCTTATACGACTGAATATCGTATATTCTGCGGATTCAAGAACCCTGGATAAAATCAGGAAGCAGCAAATAGAGAACCCGGATATAAGTATACCGGTGAAGATTGTCAGAACACAGCTGATTTTAGGTATCATATTTTCAGCTGTTTTCGGAATTCTTTTAAAGTTGACAGACATTAAAAACCAGCCTGAAAACTTTGGTATATATGCTTTTTTCTTTACTCTGGTGACTTTTCTGCAGGGGTTTTTGGTGGTATTTAATGTTTTTTACGAAAGCAAAGATATTGAGGGGTACAGACCTGTTCCGGTGACCATGGCTGAAGTGATTTTAGGTAAAAGTATTACGGTTGTAATGGGAACATTATTCTATTTATTACCTTTAGCAGTGATATTTTTTGTAATGCCTTTTATGGTAGCTCCAAATATATTGATTGCTGTGTTCTTTGCAATACTGAATATCATAATTATACCTATGGCAGTGCTGATGTTTGCCTTTGTTTTGGTAAATGCAATTGCTGCTACCGCAGTTTTTCAGAAGCACAAAAAAGCAGTATCGACAATTCTAACCGGTATGATTTCATTGATTTTAGGCGTAAGTTTTCTGGCACTCAATCCGAACCTTTTTGTTTATCAATTTTTAAAGAATAACGCAAAACTGTTTCAGCCGTTTATTCAGATTATGCGATTTGAAGAAAATCCAATCAGTTCCGGAAGTCTTGTATATATAGTTCCATGGATTGCTGCAATAATCTTAAGCCTTATATATATTCGGAAAGTTGTCTTAACAGATTTATACGACCTGATTTCGGGAAACATTATCAGTAAAAACATTATGCAAAATAATGATAAAGCCGCGGAGTATGCGGAGCTTGCCACAGATGGAAACATGGATATTGAGGAAAAAGAAGAGTATGGTAAAGGCATGGGAAGAAAGGCGGTTAGTTTCAAGAGGCTGCTGTTTAAATACAATCTTGGACTGCTTGTTGATACCACGATACTATTTCAGTTTTTAATTACACCTCAGATTATTAGACCTCTTATCATATTCGGTTCAATATTTCAGCTATTAAAGGATACAGACGGTAAGGTGATTGATGTCAAGTTTACACTTGTCGCTGCAGTGGTGGGAATATTTTACGCCTTATCGACATCGGGGACTCTTCATTTTATAATAATTTCACTGGATAGAGAAAACTTTAACTTTATAAGATCGTTACCCATGGATTTCTGCGAGTATATGATGTACAAATTTTGGTTTGCATTTTTTATTCAGGATATAATCCCGGTTATATTCCTTATAGGTATAAGCTTGTGGATGAAACTGCCAATTTATATGATACTGATTCTCATTATCACATTCCTGCTTACATCTCTGAATCTTTGCCATCGGTATTTCAAAAGTGACTATAATTACCTGGATGTTAATTGGCAGAGCGTTACCCAGCTTGCAAGCCGAGGAGGAGGAAATGCGGAAAGGATACTTGTCTTTTTTGCCGTGACCATTTTGGGAGTTATATGTACAGCCGCAGCATTTTATATATCAATGCGTATATCAGACGAAATGATAATGATTAGTACAGTTTGCCTTGTGATTGTTCTTATACTGATAAGTTTTTCTTACCACAGGATGCAGATTAGATATTGGAAAATGCAGGATTAGAAAAGGGCTCTCCATGCTTTCGGTCAGCTGGCTGAAGATTAAAACTGATTTATAAATTAATTTGTAAAAAATGTTCAAAAAAAGTTAATTTAAGTTAACCAAATTACCATTTATTACTTGTATAATAATATCTATTATGTTAGAATGTAACGGAAAGTGGCATAGTGTGTTTTATGTCACTTTTTTGTATCGAAATTTACAATTTTTAATTGTTTTGTGATGAGTTTTTATTATATGCTAACAGAAAAGGAGATTTTAATGAAAAGGATTATAGGAGAATTAAAAGTTGCTTCTGTTTTTTTACCGGCAGTTTTAGTGGTTGCATTGGTGATAACAGGGGTAAACTCTCTAAAGATACCGTCGTATTCAGATATAGGAAAAAATGGGACTGAAATAAACACTGATGCAAATGCAAAGGCGAAAAAGCCCTTGATTGGTAAGAAAAAAACGGTGTCGGCAGTAAAAAGCGTATCTAAAGGACCTGCCGGTAAACTCGGCGATTTTAAGGAAAAAGGAAATTATAAGGATGGTACATATACAGGGAGTGCCCGGGGCTTTCAGAGCGATATAACAGTTTCTGTCACAATTTCAAAGGGAAAAATTTCCAATGTTCAGGTGCTGAGTCAGGGAGAAACTCCAAGCTATTGGGCGAGAGCGAAGGCGGTTGTATCCAGAATTAAAAGAAGCAAAACAACCAATGTTGATACAGTTTCAGGAGCAACTTATTCATCAAACGGAATAATAAATGCAGTTAGGAGTGCACTTAGAAAAGCAGGAGGGAAGTCTAAGGTGAAACCTAAGCCGATTTTACCGGTGAAGCCGAAACCGCTTCCAAAGCCTAAAGCAGGCGGAAAGGTCTATGCTATTAAAAATATCATGGTTACGCCTGACCGTAAAAAGCAGTTTAAGGAATATCCTTTGGAAAATGTAAATATACATATAAAGAAAGGAAAGATTATCCGTTTCAGTAAAATCAAGTGGGGTTCAACGAATTCATACGATGTAGGATTCCAAAAAAGAGTTGAAGATGAGATGATACCTAAGGTTTTGGAGTTAAATAAATATTCTAAAATAGATAATGTGACAGGTGCTACATGTTCGTCAAATGCAATGAAGAAGGCAATAGGAAAGGCACTTGAAGAGGCTAAGAAAGAGGGTAATGTTCCGGATCAAAAGGACAAAAAGAAACCTAAAAAACCTAAGAAGCCTGAAGGCGGCAACAAGAAGCCGAAAAAACCTAAGAAACCGAAAAAGCCGGACAATCCGAATGAAAAGATCTTTTCATATACTGTAACAAACATAAGCGGAGCTCCTATTATGGTAATTCCTACAGATGATGACTTTGGTAAATATGCATTGAAGAGCATAGGTTTTAAAGTAAAAAATGATAGGATAATAGATATGTTTAATCCTGTTTGGGAAGAGAGTCCAAAAAATAGAGATTATCAGATAAGTACTTTTCAGCGGATGAAAAGTAGTCTTGTAAGCAGAGGAACGTTAGATTCGATTGCAGGGGCGACTTGTACTTCTAAAGCCATAAAGGATGCTGCAGATGAGGCTTTGAGGTTGCATCGCTCAAAACCGGGTCAGTAATTTTGCTATAGATAGAAAGAGAATGGAGATAGATGAAGATTAAAATATTTTTAATTTCAGTAATTAACCTTTTGATAATTATCGGTGCATTTGGCTTATATCAGGCAGCGGCACTGCATAAAGCGGATGCCGACAAGATTGTATCCCTTGAGAAGAAGATAGAACAGCTTCAGTCCGGAAAAGGCTCAAAGGCTAAAGGAGGAAAATCCGGTGGCTCTACATATAAGGATGGCAGTTATGAGGGCAGTGCAAAGGGTTTTGGCGGAAATGTAGTTGTTAAGGTTACTGTAAAAAATGATAAGATAGAAAAAATCGATTTAGTAGATGCTTCAAAGGAGGATGGTTCATACCTTGCCTCTGCAAAGGGGGTAATCAAAAGTATTTTGGATAAGCAAAGTACAGATGTGGATACTGTCAGCGGTGCCACTTTTACATCTACAGGAATAATAAACGCCGTTATCTCAGCACTGGAAAAGGCGGCAAAATAGACTATGAACAAGAATATTAACAATTTTAAGAAGATATCCCTTTCGGTAAAGGTGATAATCAGAGGTTTATTTTTCTTTATTTTTCCTGCGGCGTATTCATCGGCTTTTTCAGGGGCGAAATATGCAGTAAGCCGGATCTCGCTGGGAAAACCGATTGAACTGAATCCCTTTGTAATGATATTGATTGGGCTTCTTGTATTTACAATTCTGTTTGGCAGATACTTTTGCGGGTTTGCCTGCGCATTCGGAACTTATGGAGATGTTCTCTATGAAATTTCCGCAAGGATAAGGAAAAAGTTTAAGAAAAGACCGTTTGCTTTATCCGTTGAATCAGGGTTATGGCTTAAATACGGTAAATATATCTGTGCAGTTATATTGCTTGCACTTTGTTATCTGGGAAAAGAGTCAATAATCGGTCAAATCAGTCCGTGGACAGCGTTTTCAAGGCTTGAGGCTTTGAGCTTGCCAGATAGAAGCAATATAATAGGTGTACTTATTTTTGCAGTTCTGTCAATTCTTATGTTATTTGAAAAGCGATTTTTCTGCCGCTTCCTATGTCCCATGGGGGCTCTGTTTGCAATCATGCCGGTGATCCCCCCATCACAGCTTGGAAGAAATAGAAGCAGATGTTTCGGGAAATGTAGGCAGTGTATAAATGTTTGCCCTGCAAATATAACCATTACTGATACCACTCTCGATGAGGGAGGTGAAGCTAATGCTTCAGAGATTCCGATTCAGGTCGGTGACAGCAGTATGGGAGAGTGTTTTGCTTGTGGCAAGTGTGTAGAAGCTTGTCCTGCAAATAATATTAAGTCGAATACGATTCTAAAAGAGTATAAAGGATTGATATGGATTGCAGCAAAGGGTGTGATGCTGGCTGTATTGTTGTATTTTTTGCTACTTAAGCAAAGCTAGAAGATTTTGAAGTGCAAATGAACTTCCGGAGACTGTAGATTATTATACTGAATATTTGTTTTCCAATCTGATGAGCATATCAAGGTAATGCTTTTGTGTTCCTATTTTTTCTGCAGTCTCTTCGAAGCTTTTACAGCGAACATCTATATCGGTACAGTCCTCTGCACTCAGCTGACGCTCTGCAAAAGTGTAAACAACGCTGTTTTCCTTTTCAATGTGAATTTGAAGAAGATGGGCGTAACCCATAGCTTCGGTTAAGATGTCGAGTTTGAGGTTTGTTGATTTTTCTTTTTTGTATTCATTTAGTGCAGTTTCAAGTCCCAAGACATGGCTTCTGCCTAAATCGTGTTCCACCAGCATTCCGTGCGTGATTAGGGTTTCTGCAACAGGTCCCAGTTTTGCAACCATTTTGGGAAAAAGAATTTTCTCTTCCTTTCCATGATGATGTTTATCTGCATAATTTCTGATGAAATCAATCATATCTCTGAAATCATCATCTTCAACTTCTGCTCCTTCAAGGATTCCGCAACATACATGTCTGACTACATTCAACATTCTGATAATATTTTCATGCTCGGAAACCATACATTCTATACTGTACATTGATATTACCTTTCTATTTTACGTATTTGCCTGATAACTGTTTGATAATTGACAACAGTTCAGACAGAATTTTTTATTTGAATTTTTTCTAATCAAATTCATTATTCCTCGATAACTGATAATGATTAAAATCTGAAGCCATAATATTAATTTTACTGTTTTTCAGCATTCCTTCCATTACTTTAAGCCTGAGCCTATAGTAATTTGCAGGCTTCCCACCTGCTTGAGTCCAATAGACACCGTGAATATCCTCAGCCTGCTCCCAAGTGTAGCAATCCGAGTCTTGTGATGTAACTATATTTACTCTGTCACAGGGCATTCCGTTCAGGAGTACATCATCAAATTTTCTGTATACATCAGAAGCCATATCTGATTCCTCAACGGTGTTTCGGCAGCCGAATTCAAATGCTATTTTTTTAAGCTCTTTAATTCTGGAAGGATCTCGTCTGAGGATATCTGTTACAAGATATGCATACCTTGTTTCTGCCTCTTGAATTCTTCTTTGAAGCCAGCCGTGAATATCAGCAAGGTCAATTAACTCTTCAAGGGGTTTTAACTCGCAGATAGTGTAGTTTTCTTGAAGCTTTCCACTTTCGTCCCAGCCCTTTGCCTTTGCGGCTTCAAGTATGCTGTCTGACAGATCTTCCTGGAACCGAATTTTATTGTATAGCCAGTAGTGAATTGGCCCTAAGAATGCACTCATTCTATTCCTCCTAGGCTTTTTCCGTAATTGCTTTATTTACCGCTTCAAGGATTTTATCTGCATCCAGTCCGTGGACAAAACAAGCATCTTTAAGTGATTCTGCCTGTGATGACGGGCAGCCCAGACAATGCATTCCATGTGAAATAAGTGTTTCAATTGTCTCAGGGTGTTCGGCTACGAGCTTTCCTACCAATATATCTCCATTTACTGTTTTAATATTTTTCATTTTTATACCCTCCTCTAAAGTGTTTTTTGTTTGCTTATAGTGTAGATATACCCTATTTTTGCGGAATTATCCGTATCAAATGTTACAGTTTAGGAAATTTTAAGATGCTTTTTATTTACGACAGGTAATTTGTCCTGAAAACATGAGACTCTAAAGGTTTTTTATTGATGAAAAAAGGGTATCATAAAGGCAGTGCCCTTTCCGAAGTATAACGGAAAGTTTCGGACAAGGTTATAAAGAATAGAAGAGGGGTATAAAAGCGTTTTGATAATGTTAGACGGATTTATTATTCCATTTATGGGAACGACACTAGGTTCAGCCTGCGTGTTTTTCATGAAAAGTGAATTGAGCATAAGTGTGCAGAGAGCTTTAACGGGATTTGCGGCAGGTGTAATGGTGGCTGCATCTATCTGGAGCTTAATTATACCTGCCATAGAGCAATCAAGTACTATGGGAAAATTTGCATTTTTACCTGCAGTTATAGGATTTTGGGCAGGTGTAATGTTTCTTTTACTGTTAGATCACATAATCCCGCATCTTCATAGATTGAGTAATGAGGTTGAAGGACCGTCCTGGAAGCTTAAGAGAACAACCATGCTTGTTTTGGCAGTTACACTTCATAATATTCCTGAGGGAATGGCCGTAGGTATCGTTTATGCAGGTCTTTTGTCAGGTCAAAAGGGGATTACAGAGGGGGCGGCACTTGCTTTGGCCGTGGGAATTGCAATTCAAAATTTTCCTGAGGGAGCCATAATTTCCATGCCCCTTAGGAGTGAGGGCGTTCCTAAAGGAAGAGCATTTTTTCTGGGAGCATTGTCCGGTGCTGTGGAGCCATTGGGAATGAGCTTGACAATAGCTGCTTCAGTTTTTATCCTGCCTGTACTTCCTTATCTTTTGAGTTTTGCAGCAGGTGCTATGCTCTATGTGGTGGTGGAGGACTTGATCCCTGAGATGTCTGTGAGAGGACATTCAAACCTGGGAGTAATATTTTTTTCGATAGGATTTACTGTAATGATGGCACTTGATGTGGCTCTGTCCTGACGAATTTTAAGAAAATTTTCAAAAAATGCAACTTGACAAATTATATTTTACACAATATAATTTATTGAAATAATATATTGATAAGTGTCAACAGAGAACTTCATAAAGGGGAGGAGAATGAAAATGGGCATATATGAATATTATTTGCCGAAGGCAGACGGGACGGAAGTATCATTAAAGGAATATGAGGGTAAGGTAATGTTGATTGTTAATACGGCAACAGGATGCGGATTTACTCCTCAGTACAAAGACCTGGAAAAAATTTACGAGGAATTTCATGACGGGGGATTGGAAATTATAGATATTCCCTGCAATCAATTTGCAGGGCAGGCACCTGAGTCCGATGAGGAAATTGCAAATTTTTGCTCACATAAGTATAACACTCAGTTTTCACAGTTTAAGAAATCCGAAGTGAACGGGGAAAATGCTTTGCCGATATATAAATATCTGAAGAGCCAAAAAAGTTTTGGAGGCTTTGGAAAATCTCCTAAGGCACTTGCAATGGCAGCTATGCTGAAGACAATAGATAGAGATTACAAAAATAATCCGGAAATTAAATGGAATTTTACTAAATTTTTAGTTGATAGAGAGGGGAATGTCATAAAAAGATTTGAGCCGACATATTCCATGAAAAAAGTTAGAGAAGAAATTGGAGAATTAATATGAGTTACGATTCAAATGAAGCATTAAAATTAGACAGTCAGCTGTGCTTCCCGCTTTATGCCGCTTCAAGAAAAATAATAGGTGCATATACGCCGCTTTTGAAACCACTTGGGATTACTTATACTCAGTATATTGTTTTTATGGTATTATGGGAACAGGATGGTATAACTGTAGGTGATTTGGGCTCCAGGCTGAGGCTTGATTCGGGAACGCTGACCCCGGTTCTCAAGAAAATGGAAGCGATGGGTTATCTAATCAGGGAGAGAAGCCAAAAAGATGAAAGAATAGTTAATATCCATCTGACAGATAAAGGTAGAGATAAGAAGGAAGAGGCAAGAAATATTCCCCTTAAAATGGGAGCATGCATATCCTTTGAAAGTAAGGAAGCAGAAGAATTCAAAAGGATGTTATATAAAATTTTAAATCAGGATTAAGGAGTAGAAAATGGAAAAGGATTCCGGAGCTTTAAATCGTAATCAAGTGATTATGACAACCGGTATAATCGGTATAGTTGTCAATGTAATTTTGGCAGCTGTTAAAGTTATTATCGGAACCGTTGTAAATTCTATTGCTATTGTATTAGACGGTGTAAATAATCTCAGCGATGCCATGTCGTCTTTTGTTACGATTATAGGCAATAAATTGGCAAATAAGAAGCCTGACAAAGCTCATCCCTTGGGTCACGGCAGAATTGAATATATAAGCGGACTTGTGGTTGCAGCTATTATAATCTATGCAGGAATTACTGCGGCAGTTGAGTCCGTGAAGAAAATAATCAATCCTTCAGTGAGTGATTATTCAAAGCTGTCTTTGGCGATTATTGTTATGGCGGTAGTTGTTAAACTGATCCTTGGAAATTATGTGAAAAAGAAAGGTTTAGAGGTAAATTCTTCTGCCCTTGTTGCTTCGGGTTCGGATGCCCTTTTTGATGCAATTTTATCAATTTCTGTATTGATTTCTGCCTTAGTTTATATTTTTGCAAGTGTGAATATAGAAGCATATGTTGGATTATTGATTGCAGTAATGATAGTAAAAGCGGGCTATAATATGATTAAAGATACTGTGAGCGATATTCTCGGAAGACGAGTTGACAGGGACCTTATTCATTCTATCAAAGAAACGATTTGCGAAGAAGGCATGGTTAATGGAGCCTACGACCTTATATTGCACAACTATGGACCGGATAGATTCCTGGGATCTGTACATGTTGAAATTGATGAAAATATTTCGGCAAAGGAAATAGACTCTATGACCAGAAGATTGATGGAGGCAGTATATAAAAGGCATGGCGTGATTTTAGAGGCGATAGGGGTATATTCCCAAAATCACGGTGATGATGTTGCAGTTGCTATGCGAACGAAAATAACAGAGTTTGTAATGGAACAACCCGGAGTTCTTCAAATTCACGGTTTTTTCATAGATCTGCAAAGAAAATATGTGAACTTTGATGTGATTCTGGACTTTGAAATTGAAGATAGACAAAAGGCGTGTAATGATATTGTTGAAGGTACAAAAAAAATTTATCCCGATTTTGAAGTTGAAGTTACACTTGATTTAGATATTTAATCTGACGAAGGGGAATGTATGGTAGATAAGAAAATGGTTGAAATTATTTCCAAAAGTCCTTTATTTAAAGACATTGAAGAAAAAGAACTGCAGGAAATTTTGAACAGCAGTATAATTAAGACTTTTGAAAAGGGTGAACTGGTTTTTCAGGACACGGATAAACCTGATGGACTTTTAATTTTACTGTCAGGCGAACTGATGGTTTGTAAAGATACTTTTTCAGGGAAAAGATTGATAATAACCACAATAAGTTCTCCCGGAGATATGTTTGGCGAAGTATATCCCTTTATTGGAGTGGAACAGTATGACATGTATGTCGAAGCCAAAAGATATTCCCAAATCTTGATTCTGGATGTAAATTTTCTAACTGAATCAGAGAAAATCAGAGAAAATCTGTTATTCATATTTGCACAAAAAGCATATACGATGAATCGCAGGCTTAGAGTTCTCGGAGCAACCGGTATAAGGGGAAAGTTGGCTAGATTTATCGTTGACAGGCAGGTTGAAGAGAAAAAGAAGAATATAAAAATAAACATGAGCCGAGAGCAGATGGCGGATTTTCTAAATGTTACTCGTCCTTCTCTTTCAAGAGAAATGGGAGCCATGATTGAAGAGGGTATTTTGTCTTTAAATGGAAAAATTTTAAAAGTTGTCAATCAAGAAGCACTGGAAAAGTGGTTATAGTTTGCCTTATGTAAATAAAGTAAACTAATGGAAATGATTGCTGTTCCTCAATTCCATTCTTACTGATATTTGAATAGCCTTTTTTTGAAGAATAAGGGCTATTATTTTTTGCATATTTTGTTTTTTGCATATTTTCCAAATTTAACGCTTATTTAACGCCGATATAATAGAATTTCGCTAAACAGGTGGGCAGATACACATATAATGATAAAAGGAGATGGTTAGATATGAAACAGTTAGAAAGTAAAATCATGGAGCTTAACACAAAGCTTCCTGCACTGCCGGAAAAGGCTAAAGCCGTAATCGCCAAATGGCTTTGGGTAGGTGCCCTTGTTGCAGTCGTTATATACATAATAGGTATTGTAACGATATTAAGTATAGGTGCTTTAACGAATTTGCTTCTGTTTTCTGCAGGCTTAGGTCTTGCTTCGGTTAAACTGTGGATTATGATAATCACAGGAGTTGTCGGTATGGGGATAGCTTTGATTGCAGAGCTTTTCGCAATAAAGCCTTTGAAGCAGCGCCTCTATAAAGGGTGGTATATCGCTTTCTGCGTGGTTTGTTTTCAGCTTATATTTTCGCTTATATATGATATTACATCCAATACATTCAGCAGGATATTTTCTGATATTTTAAGTTTTGCAGTGTCCATGTATCTGCTTGCACAGACGCGAGAATACTTTATTGAAGAATAAAGTGCATGCGGAAAAGCGGGAAGCAGGGCGGAAGCCTGTGCAGAAATAAACCGTATAACATATAGTCCTGGTAAAAAATCTAATAAAAGGGTGCTATAAAAAAATATCTCAAAGAAAGGAGCTTCCGGTAAGGCGGAGGTTCTTTTCTTGTATGAAAACTTCAAAGTAATCATTAAAACCACAGTATGACAATCATGGAGATTAACAACGATTAGTAACCATCATCTGTTCAAACATACTGTTTTCATGTATAATAAGAGAATATTAATATTAGTGTTGATATTGCGAAAAAATATCAAATTCCATGGCTCTATGGGAAAGGATAATGTTGATGAAGAAAGTGCCCTTTTATAAATCGAATTTTTCTGTCCCTGACATTCCGCAAAAAAGTTTGTATTCACAGCGTATATATAGTTTTGATGTGGAGAAAAATAGACTGTCTGTTTTTGCTGCTCCTGCCGGGTTCGGAAAGACTACAGCAGTCCTTCTTTCGTTGAGCAATTACAGAGATAATATCAGGTGGTATCATATGAATCGTGAGGATTCCATACTCCAGGTCTGGTACTCAAGGCTGATAAAAGTACTTTTTTCCGGTGATGATACGACATCTGCCTCTGATACAGGCAGTATGGGTATGTTGGCAGGCATAGGCGACATAGAGGATGAATACCCTCTCCTTAATGCACAGATAGTTCAGGACGCATATGCCATGTGTGAAAATAGCGATGAACATATATTTTTGGTATTTGATGATTTTCACTTTGCAGTGGATAGTGAAGTTATAATTGATACGATCCAGTACTTTGTGGAAAATTTTCCGCAGCATATTTCTATTGTTGTTACCTCTCGGCGGGATCCGAAAATAATCTCAGGGCGAATAGCTTTGCGCAGTGATGTGCGAAAAATAAGTGCAAAAGATCTCCTTTTTACTAAAAGTGAAGCATATAGTCTCATAGAGGATGTTTATGAACTTAACATGAGCATCAGGTGCATTGATGCAATCTACAAAAGAACAGAGGGCTGGGCTGCAGGGATTTACCTTCTTTGCGGAAACAAAAAAATTTCCGGTAAGGATATCGAAATAATAGGTACGGGGAAAAAAGGTGAAGAGATGTTCTCGCTGTTTTTATCAAAATACTTACGGGACATCGATGATCAACGCAAAAAAATTCTTATAAAATTATCCTTGTTGGAAGATTTTTCATGTGAGGAGCTCTCTGCAATTTTGTCTGTAAAAGATCCTAAAGTTTTTATCACGTGGCTCCAGAGCGGAAACTTTTATATTCAAAAAATATCTACGAGCCCTGTAAGGTATCGCTTTCATGCACTTTTTAGAGACGAATTGAACAAGTTGTTGGATGATTCCATTCCTGAAGAAGAAAGATGTGATTTTTTGAAATCAGTGGGCGAATATTATCGTGAAAAAGATCCTCAACTCTCTATACGGTTTTATCTCCGAGGAGGTTTCTCGAAAGATGCTATTTTCGTTGCTGAAAAATACGGTAAGGATTTTTTTGATGCAGGAACACCTGAGAAGATGTTTTTGATCATAAGTGAATTTTCCGATGAATTGATTAATTCCAACCCATATTTGCTCCTGTACAAGGGGATGTTTCGTATGAATTCGGACAGGGAATTTGCATTGAACACCTTTATGTCTGTTATGGACGGATTTAAGAGGATAAAAAATTTTTCATTCCTTATGAATACATTCGGTATGCTTCTTGTAGTTGCATATCAAAATAACGGATTTTCTTTCATTAAGCAGGCATACAAGAAGCTGCCTGTTGTATCGCTGTTTACGGCAGGAAGTGATGCCAGACAGAAATTTATAATATCAGTTTTCATCGCTCTTACGGGGCAGGATTGTCTTAGGACCGCAAGGATTATGCGTCGTCTTCTTGACCGTAGAAGTATCAATAACGATATGTGGGATTTCAGCTATACAATGATTCGCGGTATATATTTCTACAGATGCGGTAACCTCAATGAAGCGGCTTCGGTTTTAGAACGGATTATAGCTCATCCGGTTTTACATTCTAATGATCAGTGGAAGATAATTGGTCTTGTTTCCTGCTGTAACATTCCGTTCCTTTGTATGGATTTTGACCTTATGCAATACTTTATCAATGAGTTTTTTCTTTTAGGTGAAAAATATGATTCTCCGTTTGCCTCGGGATATGGTCATTTTATGCTTGCTTATTTGAAATACGGAAAATGTGACATGGTAGGTGCTATAAAGTCTATTGACAATTCTGTTGAGTCATTTACGGAGTACGGCGGAGACCTTCTTGTGAAAGAAAGTAAGATTATCCGTGCACTTTGGGATGATGTGATTCCTGAGGAGAAAACTCTTCATGAAATTCAAGCCATATATGATGCACTAAAGTTTGAAAAGCCGGGACATGGTCTCAAAGAGCTTGCTATGGTAGTGCTCGGTGTGTTGTATAAACGCATGGGAAAATTTGACAGTGGGTATGTTATGCTCACGGAGGCACTGGCATCGGTAAAAAGGATGGGTGCAAAACAAAGCATATGCGGAATTCTCCTTCAACTCACCGACTTATTGAGTCGTAAAGGGGAGGAAAACAATGCGAAAAATTGTGCAATTTCCTTTGCTGAACTTACTGAGCAGGGAAATTATATGTATTGGCGAGAAGCGGATATTTCCTCTATTCGTTCGGTATATGCTCTGTTGCCGGAAAAAGTACGCAAGAAATCTTTATTCAGGATAGTATCCGATATGTATGGCTGCGGTGATTCTGCCGAGAATAGAAAAACAATATATCAACATATAAAGATCTCATGTAGACTTCTTGGAAACTTTTCAATATCGTGCGGAGAAAAATGTTTGATAGAGAGTGATTTTAAAACACGTAAGGTTAGTGGCATACTTAAATACTTGCTTACGCTAGATAAAGGAAGTGTAGTCCCACGGGAAAGGATTGCTGCCGTATTCTGGCCTGATGCCGACAATAAATCCGCATTTGCCTCTCTAAGAGTTGCTCTGTATGAACTGAGAAAGACCCTTGCAATGACAGATATGAGCTTTGAAAGTGAAAATGCACTGCTCATTGAAAAAAAGGAAGGTTTTACGGTAAATCCAAATATAATGATAGAGAAAGATACAGATAAACTTGAAAAACTGTATGAGGAGTATCGCACATCTCTTAAAGATGCAAATGGAGAAAAAAAGAGGAAAAGGGTTCTCGAAGCTATATGCAAAATATACGATGGAGAGTTCCTTCAGGGAGAGTTTTATGATGATTGGGCAACTGTGCTTCGTGAGCACTATTCTTCAATGTATTTTGAGGCACTCTACCGTTTTGCACAGGAGCTAATTGCCGATGACAGATTTTTATGCGCAGAAAAGCAGCTTATGAAGGGATTGAAGTTTGAACCTTTGGATGAAGAGTGCTGTAAGCTTTTAGTTGAAACTTACAATAAGTCGGGACAAAAAGATAGAGCTGATCATTTTCTTAAAAAATTTTCAAAGCACTACATGGAAGAAATGGGAGTGGAACTGCTTTTGAAGTGATTAGCAAGTTTGGCAATAAACTTTTTATTCATGTTTATTTTATGCTTTGTATTTATGATCGTGGTGTAAAATATTGCTGATTCGGCTTTCACTAAATGGAGATTACCCTTCAGCTTCAGATTATAAGATATTTCTTCCAAAAGACATAGGTTAATGTATTGCTGAAACTTTTTAAATATGGTAGAATAACTGGCAGTGTATATTTATTTAATAATTTAATGTTCGGAGAGTTGTCAGAGTGGTCGATCGTGCAGCACTCGAAATGCTGTGTCCGTAACCGGACCCAGGGTTCGAATCCCTGACTCTCCGCCAGATTCTATGCAGCCGTTTGAATTTTCACCTAAAGTTCATCGGTTGTTTTTTGCTAATTTATATTCTTCCCAATGACATTCTGCAAAGGCATACTTTGTAAAGCACTATGTCAGCGTATATTTCCATGTTAATACTACAAGTTTTTTTGAGAATGACCCTCAGCATTTGATATTGAGTTGACGGATGAGACTTAGATTCTTTTGAGAAAACCGGTCTTAAACCAGATTATTAACTTCTTCCACAATTTCTGAAATGGCAGAGGTAATTTGTTCAGCAGTCAGGGAAGAATAGTTCATGATAAAACAGTTCTTACTTTTGTAATTTTCATTTTGATAAAATTCGGAAAGAGCGGAAATTTTAACTTTTCTTCTTTCCATGCGTCGGATAAATTCTTTGTCATCGCATTTTATTTTCAGCTTCAGTATAAAATGAAGACCTGCATCTTCTTCGGAGATAGAAGTAAAATCGTTGATTTTACTGTTTTTTATTTGGGATACCAAAAAATCACGCTGTCTTCTGTAGAAAGTTCGCATGCGATTTATGTGTTTTTCAAAGTAGCCACGGCTGATGAATCTGGCGAGGGTATATTGCGTCAGCGTGGTAACCGGACATGTGTAGAAAGAAAGTTTTTCATAATACTCTTTTACAAGGGTTTTAGGCAGAACCATATAACTTATACGCATTGTTGATGATAGTGATTTGGTAAAAGTGTTCATGTAGATGACCTTTTCTGTAGTGTCAATACTCTGAAGTGTGGGAATAGGCTTTCCGACCAGTCTGAATTCACTGTCGTAGTCGTCTTCGATAATATATCTGTTCTTTGATTTAGATGCCCAGCCCAACAGTTCGTATCTTTTGCTTATGGCAGTTACTATACCGGTTGGAAAGTGATGGGATGGAGATATATGGGCGACATTTACATCTTGTCTTTCCAGGTCGGATATATCTATTCCTTCTTTACCAAAGTGAATGAACCTGCACTTTGCGGCATTACTTTTATATATTTTAGAAATCTTTATGTAGCCGGGGTCTTCAACTCCGTAGCATTTATCGTGACCCAGAAGTTGAACCAGCTGACTGTACAGATTTTCGGTACCGGCGCCTATTATAATTTGAGAAGGTGTTACATTCATTCCCCTAAAGTCATGAAGATGCTTAGAAATACTTTGCCTTAGCTCAAGTGCACCTCCACTTGGAGTACTGTCCATAATTTCATTTTGAAAATCACTGAGAACATCTCTAAGAAGCTTTGACCATATAGAAAATGGAAAGTGACTGCTCAAGGTTGTATTACTGGTGAAATCCGCAATATGTTTATCTTCAACAACCCTATGATTATTTTGAGTATCTTGAATGAGTATCCGAGACACATTTGAATTCTTTTTCATATCGACTACGAAAAACCCTTTTTTTGGAATTGAATAGACATAACCTTCTGCAATTAGTTGCTCATAGGCATTTTCCACGGTAATTACACTTATACCCAGATTTTTTGCAAAACTCCTTTTGGAGGGCAGCTTTGCTCCGGGGGTTAAAACGCCGGAAAGTATATCGTTTTTAAGGCATTTATAAAGATGTATATACAGAGAATCTGATCCTATATTGGTAAAAGAATATGTAAGCATTTGTTGATAAACCTCGTATCTGACCTGTTTGAATATATTTAAACTGATTATTTTACTATAACCAGATTTGATTATAATACAGATAGGATTATTTGTCTATATTTGAGTTTAATGTAAAATTTTGGAGGTGACAGAAATGACAAATGAAAAATATAAGTTGAATAAAGACACAGCCGGCATGTTTAAAGGTGGGGTAATAATGGATGTAACTACACCTCAGCAGGCAAAGATTGCAGAGGCTGCCGGAGCGTGTGCAGTTATGGCTCTTGAAAGAATTCCTGCAGATATCAGAGCTGCCGGTGGGGTTTCCAGAATGAGCGATCCAAACATGATAAAGGGAATTAAGGAAGCAGTTTCAATTCCCGTTATGGCAAAGTGCAGAATTGGACATTTTGCTGAAGCTCAGATTTTAGAAGCAATAGAAATTGACTATGTTGATGAAAGTGAAGTTTTGTCACCTGCAGATAATGTTTATCATATAGATAAAACTAAGTTTAAAGTTCCTTTTGTTTGCGGTGCTCGTAATCTGGGGGAAGCCCTTCGCCGAATTAATGAGGGGGCATCTATGATCAGAACAAAGGGTGAAGCGGGAACAGGAGATATTGTTCAGGCAGTTACTCACATGAGAATGATAAACAGAGAAATCGCAGGACTTATTTCTATGAGAGAAGATGAGATATTTAATGCAGCAAAAGAACTCAAAGTACCCTACGAGCTGATAAAATATGTTTATGATAATGGGAGACTTCCGGTTGTTAACTTTGCCGCAGGCGGTGTAGCGACTCCGGCGGATGCAGCTCTTATGATGCAGCTTGGAGCAGAAGGCGTATTTGTGGGATCAGGAATTTTTAAATCGGAAAATCCTGAAAAGCGTGCAGCTGCCATCGTGAAAACCGTTGCAAATTTTACAGATGCCAAGATGATTGCAGAGCTTTCAGAAAATCTAGGTGAAGCCATGGTTGGAATAAATGAAGATGAAATTCAGGTGATCATGGCGGAAAGAGGTAAATGATGAGAGCCTGAGAATTTAAATTTTTGGAATCTTTTATGGATACTTTCCACCATAACAACGCTGTTAAAAGAAAGCTATGGTATTGTGATAGATTTACAAAAATAAAGATAGTATAAATTATCGGGTTGGTTAGAAAAATACATCTCTAAACTATCGGG
>ERZ772956.349-NODE-349-length-36298-cov-4.284000_pt1 | contig 36298 bp, 34 predicted proteins | sample MGYA00580683_ERZ772956 | MGnify/ENA primary metagenome ERZ772956 (study PRJEB29015, sample SAMEA2738077) | human oral metagenome | biome: human oral; feature: human-associated habitat; material: saliva | place: China | collected 2212 ... | reverse complement strand
GGTTGCAATTACCACGCTCATTGTTGGTCCTCCCGTTACCATGATTGCTCTTGGTGCTGCCGGCCAGGCTCCTATTGGCTGGTCGCTTTTGGGTGCCGTGCTCCCAATCATCGTCGGTATCATTTTCGGTAATTGCTTCCCAAGTCTGAAGAAAATGTTTTCTTCCGCGCTTCCGGGAATCATTGTGATGACGTTTTTTGCTATGGGGACCACGATGAAATTTGACCAGCTTCTTGCGGCCGGTCCTTCCGGAATTCTGTTGGGCATCATTTGCTCTTGTCTCGGTGGATGCATGAACTTCTTTGTTGATCGTGCAACCGGAGGAACGGGTGTTGCCGGCGTTGGCATTTCTAGCTGTGCGGGTGCAAATGCTCTAACCCCCGCTGCAATGGCCGAAGCTAATCCGGCCGTGTATGGTGGCGCTGTTCTTGCGGCAGCGACGGCTCAGGTAGCCGCGGCTGTTATCGTGACCGCGATTTTGACGCCGCTCATAACGGCATACGTGTTTAATCACTTTGCCGCAAAAAGCGAGGAAAAGGCGGCGTAGCGGCTGCCAAATGCATCGTAGAAGCCGTTGCTAATACACGAGACGTGCAGATTGCTGTTGGGTGACAGCCCTTCCTGTCCACGTCAAAATGTACCAAAAAGGACGAACGGTAGGTACTTGAGTGCAGAGCGTCAATCGCGATGCACCGGCCTACCGTTCGTTTTTTACAAGCGCTTTCTGCGAGACGGACGTCCTTGTCGCGCCCGGATGATAAGGGGAAACGCCCTTCCATACCGTCAGATTGGAACGTCCTTGTCGCGCCCGAACGATAAGCTTGTTACAATAGGCCTGTTACATATATCGTCAGGAGGTAGAGATGCCGTCGTCAAACCTTCCGGAGCGAGATCTCAGTGATTTAGAGATCGAGCTCGCAGCCAATTCGATGCGTCGCAATATTATTACGATGCTCGAAAAGAGTAAGTCGGGACATCCCGGCGGATCACTCAGCTCAGCGGACATTGTGGCTACGTTATTTTTTTCAGGTGCTATGAAATACAATCACAACAATCCCGAAGATCACACGCAAGATCGGTTCTTTCTCTCCAAAGGACACGTTGCGCCCGTGGTTTATGCAGCGTATTACCTGCTTGGATGGTTGCATGACGACGACATGATGACTTTGCGCCAGCTGGGCAGTCGCTTGCAAGGTCATCCCGACAATCACGCTTGTCCCGGCTTCGAGGTGTGTTCAGGTTCGCTTGGCCAGGGGCTTTCGGTGGCTGCGGGCTGTGCTTTAGGGCTTAAGCTGACCTCTCTTGAAACCGGTGAGCGATCTCCCAAGGTGTTCGTATTGCTTGGTGACGGCGAGTTGCAAGAGGGCTCCAACTGGGAAGCGCTCATGTTTGCCGCCCATCACAAGCTTGACAATCTTATCGCCATTGTTGACTTCAATAACCTGCAGATAGATGGCCATGTAACCGATGTCTGCTCGTTGGGTGATCTTGGCGAGAAGTTCCGTGCATTCGGGTGGAATGTAATTCGCATCAATGGACACGATGTCCTAGAGGTTCGCAAGGCACTTCTCGCCGCGCGAGACGGCAAGGAGGCAGGTAACACTGCTCCTACTGCGATTATTTGCACAACCGTTAAAGGCAAGGGCGTCTCGTTTATGGAAGACAAGGTCAACTGGCATGGAGTTGCTCCGAGTGAGGCACAGGCCGAGCAGGCGCGAGAAGAACTTGACGCAGCGCGAGAGTTGCTGTTGATTCAGGCCGAAAGTACGAAGGAGGCTGCAGATCTCTAGAGCAACCCGTGAGGCGTATGGCGAGACTTTGGTTGAGTTGGTTCGCGAGGGTCACGATATCATGGCCGTTGACGCCGATCTTGCCGGATCTACAAAACTTGCCGACTTTCAGAAGGCGTTCCCGAAGCGTTTTGTTGACGCAGGCATTGCGGAACAGGATATGGTCGGCGTTGCGGCCGGTCTTTCTCTGACGGGGCGTACGGTATTTACAGGCTCGTTCGCAGTCTTTGCCACCGGACGCGCCTATGATCAGATTCGCAATACCGTGTGTGATTCCGGTCTTAATGTCAAGATTTGCCCTACTCATGCGGGAATTACGGTTGGCGAGGACGGCGCAACCCATCAATCACTGGAAGACGTTGGCATGATGCGAGCCCTTCCACAGATGCGCGTGTTGGTACCTGCGGATTATTGGGCCGCAAAGGCAGCGTTGCGTCTTGCGGCGGAAGCCGACGGCCCATTTTACATACGTATGGGTCGCCATAAAGTGGACGAAATATACGACGAAACGTTCAAAGGTGGCATACCGTATGCAGGGGTCTTGCGTGAGGGAACGGACGTTACCCTGGCTGCCTGTGGTGTTGAAGTGGCACAATCGCTGAAAGCAGCCGAGATTCTAGCTCAGGAAGGCATTTCTGCTGAGGTTATTGACGTCTTTTCCATTAAGCCTTTAGACGAAGGGGTTATTCTCGCATCAGCTGCTAAAACAAGGCGTGTTGTTACGGTAGAAGAACACAATATAGCAGGTGGTCTTGGCGCGGCGGTGGCAGAGCTTCTGTCAGAAAAGCTTCCAACACCCATGCGCTTTGCAGGCATGCGTACCTTTGGCACATCGGCGCCGGGGGATGTATTGCTTTCGCATTTCCACCTTGACGCGGAAGGCATTGCGGGGCGTGTACGGGAGTTTGTGTTGGCATAGGTTTGATTTCTTGCCGGTCGGTTTGCTGCGGCAAAAGGAAAAGGCATTGGCTGCAAGGCGGGTTTTCAGACCTGTGATGCAGTTTTGAAAAGCTGTGATGTACTTTTTTGTGGCGAGAAGAGCGGTTTTCTCGCCAAATGTGCATCACAGCCCCTTGTTTTGGAGCAGAAATGTGCATCACAGGTCGTAAGAGGTGCATCACAGGTCGTAGATCCGCATCACAGGTCGTAAGATTCGTATTACGGCTCTCAGAGATCTAACAGTATAGGTATTGTGCTTTAAGAAATGCTTTAAGGGATACCTCCACATCGTCGTGGCGAAGAGAGAAAAACCCCGGCTACCAAAAGTAACCGGGGTTTAGTGTGTAGCAATGTGAATCGGGAAATCTAAAGCGAAAACCGCCGATTAGCCGAGGTGCTTGGTAATGGAAGCTGCTGCGGTTTTGCCGGCGCCCATGGCCAAAATAACCGTTGCGGCACCAGTAACAATATCGCCACCAGCCCAGATACGGGGATCAGATGTACGACCCTCATCATCGGCCTCAATGTAGTCCCATTTATTGAGCTTGATATCGCCGATCATCTTGGCGAAGGGGTTGGCATTGGTGCCGATAGCAGAGATGGCAACGTCGCAAGGAATCTCCTCAATAGCGCCTTCAATAGGTACGGGGCGACGGCGACCGGAGTCATCGGGCTCGCCGAGTTCCATCTTCTGGACACGTACTGCGCATACCGTGCCGTCTTCTCCGGCAATGAACTCAAGCGGGGAGACAAGCGGCATAACCTCAACGCCCTCTGCCTTTGCGTGGTGCAACTCGGCGCGACGTGCAGGCATTTCTTCTTCGGTACGACGATATGCAATGATGGCACGCTCGGCACCAAGACGCTTTGCCGTACGGACGGCGTCCATGGCAACGTTGCCGCCACCAAAGACGATAACGTTCTTGCCGTGCTTGGTAGGGGTGTCATACTCAGGGAAGTTGTTAGCCTTCATGAGGTTAACGCGGGTGAGATACTCGTTTGCGAAGAAGACGTTGGGGAGGTTCTCACCTGGGATGTTCAGAAGTTTTGGCAGACCTGCGCCGGTTGCGATGTAGATGGCATCGAAGCCCTTCTCGAAAAGTTCGTCGGCATCAGTAATGCGACCTACAACCGAGTTGTACTCAAACTTTACGCCAAGGTCTTTAAGTCCATCGATCTCACGCTTGACAACGGCCTTTGGAAGACGGAATTCTGGAATGCCATATACCAATACGCCGCCACCGGTGAAGAACGCTTCAAAGACCGTGACGTCAAAGCCGTTGCGCGCAAGTTCGCCGGCGCATGCAATGCCGGAAGGACCAGAGCCGACCACGGCGACCTTCTTGCCGTTTCTGGGAGCAACTTTGGTTTCGGAGGCAAGTTCAGGCTGGTCTCCGAGGAAGCGCTCCAACTGGCCGATGGCAACGGGTTCCGAGCGTTTGCCCATGACGCAGACGCCTTCGCACTGGTTTTCCTGGGGGCATACACGACCACAGACAGCGGGAAGCATAGATGCCTCATGAATGATGTCTAAACCACGGCCAAACTCTTCAGCGCGGATGGCCTCAATAAAGCGAGGGATATTAATGTTGACCGGGCAGCCCTGCACGCAGAGTGGATTTTTGCAGTCAAGGCAGCGATTGGCCTCGGCGATTGCCATCTCTTTGGTGAAGCCCTTATCTACCGGGCGGAAGTCCTTTGCGCGGACATCGGCTGGCTCTTCGTTATCAGCGGTACGAGGAGCTTTTACATTAGGAATGTAGCGACCATTTACCTGTGGCATGCGCACCTCGTTTCCTCATATGCCTTGAGCGATTGACCTTCTTCTGTGAGGTACGCTGCTTGGCGTGCGCGAAGGTCGTTCCAGTCAACTTTCGTGGCATCAAAGTCGGGGCCGTCAACGCAGGCAAACTTGGTTTCGCCGCCAACTTCGACACGGCAGCAGCCGCACATGCCGGTTCCGTCAACCATGATGGGGTTTAGGGAGGCAATGATAGGTGTGTCGTACTTCTCGGCAGTGAGAGCGGAGAACTTCATCATAGGAACGGGGCCAACGCAAAAAACATGGTCAACCTTTTTCTCCTGAAGCAGGCGCTCAAGCGGCGCAGTGACGACGCCCTTCTCGCCATACGAGCCGTCGTCGGTGGTGATGTGGATGTGCTCGTCATCCAGCACGCTGCGGAATTGATCCTCAAGAAGCAGGAGATCCTTGGTGCGTGCGCCCATGATGGCGTGAACTTCATGACCGGTGGCTTTGAGCTGGCGTGCAACGGGGAAGGCAATGGCCAAGCCGACGCCGCCTCCAATAACCGCCCAGTTGCCTTCACCCATTTCAGTGGGTTGGCCAAGAGGACCGGTAACGTCCTGGATGGCGTCGCCTGCCTCGTAGGTGGACAGCATTTCTGTGGTTTTACCAATTACCATAAAGATGAATTCGACCCAACCCTCTTCAGGATTCCAGTCAGCAAACGTGAACGGAACACGCTCGCCGGTCTCATTGGCGCGAACCATAAGGAATTGACCAGCGTGTGCATGCTTGGCCATCTCAGGTGCTTCAATGCGGAACTTAAAAACCTTTTCAGAGAACTGCGTCTTTTCGAGGATCTTATACATTCAGCGGTACTCCTCTCCCGAACCGGATATCCTCGTGCAGTTGATCGAGGCTATGCTCGACCTGCTCATCATTTAAACGACCACCTGGGTGATGGCCAAAAAATGCGCAACCGTTATTGTATAACGTGCCGCACGTTAATGTGGCGAGAAACCTATCTCATTTTGCGAAGGATTTGTGAAGAAGTGGAATTTGTGAGGAGGTGGGTCATAACTTGATTGCAGCAGGAGGGGTGTGAGGAGTCAAGAAGTTATATAAGCAGAGCATATATAAGCTTTACGACAAGAGTGCTAGCACTCTCAAGTATGTTTCGATACGATAGCGCAAAGGCTGAGGGAAAGACCAAGCCAGAATATATGAGCAGGCATGCGTATCCGAAATTGAGTGCAACTGAGATACGCTCAAATTTCAGCGTAAGCCAAATAACAAGCAGATACAAAAGGAAGAAGAACAGATAGTGCATAAGAGCCATGACAAATACTGATGGAGAAAAGACAGGCTGCAGAAGACCTGTGGGCATAAGAAGAAGTAGTACCACACAGGACAGTCCGAATATAGCTGCGTTATAGAGGAAGTAGCCTGCGATACGAGCCATGTAAACTACATAGATCGAACGGTCATTGTGACGCAGATTGTCTACTTGTCCGCTTCTAATCTCAAATTCCAATTCATTATTAGCGGCAAGAATAGTATTGGTGGCAGTAAAGAATAGAAAGAACATCATAAGATTTAGATTTGGTTGGTGGAGAAGTAGCATGCACATGCCAAGCACAAAAATCATCTGATAGAGAATCTCACATACGCTATCAACAAGATAGTGGCGCTTAAAAAAGAAGTATCGTTTTATCTCGTTATACATAGAATATACTTCCCTTTTTAAGACTACGGTTAAGGATGCATCGAAAGACAACACTACCGAGCACCCAGTACATGAGGCTTTGGAACAAAATAATGAGCAGGTAGATGTAGTTTCCAGTTGCTATATAGTGCTTAAACCAGATGAATGGGAACACCTCAGCAAACAGAGGAAATATACCTGGCGTCTCAAGCACGCCCGCGAAGAAAAATATGAAATACGAGAGAAGCGCCGCAATATTGGAGGTTCTATGTGACACTAATGTAAAAGAGCCTATCAGGGTGCCAAGACCGTATATCCCAATAACAACCAACATCACAATGACAAAGAGTACTGACATCGTTGCAGGTATTTGAATATTCATAAAAATTGCGATAAAGGCAAAAAGAGGAAGAGCTTTTACAAGGTCAAGAACCATTTGTATGAGCATCCTTTGCACAAGTACAAAGAGAACCCCCTGGTCGCTGCTGACAACTGATACGATGGTCCGATCTTGTATCTCGTCTTCGAGAAAGAACGATGGATGCGTAATGCCATGAGTTGCCATATACCAGCAAAAGAGACTTGTAAAGGTAGTAAATACATCTGCAGTACTGGAAAAGAGGCCAAGATATCCCGTAATCATGACCAATAAGGAGAGGTTTGCAAACACAAGGTTGATTTTGTACTGACCGAGTTCCAAAAATTGACGGCGAAATTCATGAGCGAGGATTTTGAGGCTCATCAAACACCTTCTTTAGATCATTTGCGAGCGCCTCTTTATGAGTGAGGCTCAGCACGTCAGCGGTCTCAAAAATTAATTGTTTTGCTTCCTCATCTGAGGTAGACATGATAGTGGTGTTTTCATGAGTATGTATACTCATGCTTTCTAAAAGTTGTCGGCTGGCGAGGGCGGCTTCAACACGTGCTAAATCCGAATTGGAGATCTCTATGGTGAAAAACTTCCTTCTCAGGCGGCTCCGCGTTATGGTATCAAGCTTCCTGTCAAGTACAATTTTTCCTGCGCTGAGTTGAATGACCCTTGTTGCGCAGAGCTCAATATATTCAGTGTCGTGTGTGGTGAGAAGTACTATCATCCCTTTTTTTGCGGCAGCTGATACGACTTGGGAAAGTTTTTGTTTGCCAGGCGCGTCAAGCCCGTTTGTGGGTTCGTCCAAGCATAGTATGCGCGGATGATAGAGCATTGCAACAATCAGAGAGAGTTTTTGGCGGTTACCCTGCGAAAGTTCAGAGACAAGATGGTCTTGGTACTTGCTAAACTCAAACAGCTCAAAAAGCTCCGAGATTTCGTGTGAACATGCATGATAGGAGAGATGATTGAGGTGGAGAAAGTATTCTATGTTCTGCTTGACGCTTAGGTATTGGTAATAGCCGCCACCACTCTCAAGTACAAACTTTGCAATGCGATGAATTTGTCTGCTGCTATTAGCAACGCCTAATACGTCTACACTTCCTGAATCTTGCAACAAAAGTCCCGATATGATTTTTATGAGAGTTGATTTCCCTGAACCATTTTTGCCTACAATAGCAGCGATTTCGCCTGGTTCAAACACAAGTTCATTAATAGAGAGGACAGGGGAGCCCTTATAGCTTTTCTCGACGTTTTTAAGAATGATGGTTTCAGCCAAGACGAACAACTCCCAACTTGACGAGATTCAACTAACACTTATAGACGCCATCTATCTTAATACCGTTTGTTTCCGCGGCTTGAGTGCTTGTTTTCAGAAGCTTTTCTACCTCATCGGCTGCTACCTCAACGGTGACAAGAAACTCTTCAAGAGTGGCGCCTTTGAGTTCTTTCAAGACGTAGTCAGCTACCTTCATTCGACCAGGCGGGCGCCCGATGCCGCACTGCAGGCGCATGAAATCGCGGGTGCCAAACTTGTCTGCAATGGAGCGCAGGCCGTTATGGGCATTAAGTCCGCCACCGGCTCGAACGCGAGTGCGGCCTTCTTCAAGATCAACTTCATCATGAATAACCAATATTTGACCAGGAAGTATGCCGTGGGCGCGAGCGAGCTTTGAGAGAGGCCCTCCGCTGGTGTTCATAAAATCCTGCGGCTTGGCGAGAAGCACTTCTCGCCGTTGTACGTCTGCACCCGTGACTATGATGGTGGTAACCAGACAACCCGCCTCACTTTTCCAATAGCGAACGTCATAACGACGTGCAAGCGCGTCGATTATCGCAAAGCCGATGTTGTGTCTGGTGTGTGCGTACTTCTCGCCAGGATTACCAAGACCGCAGATAAGAGCAGGAGACTTAAGGAGTTCACGGGGCGCTTGAGGCGCAGAAGATATTTTAGGTTCATGGCGTGTTTGCCTTTGTGCGCTCATCAATTTCTCCCGGATGCTCTGAGTAGTTTTGTTTACGGAATGTAACATATTTCCCAAATTTCTGCACTTTACCTTTGTTCCGGGGATTTTGTGTGTAATCTTGTGGTAAGAAAGGCGCATATCAAGGAGGCGGTATGGATATATCTGAGTTGGTCAAACTGCTGGGAATTATTGTGGTTATTGTCGGCTTCACGCTGAAGCTCGATTCCATTCTCACGATTCTTATAGCAGCAGTAACAACAGCCGTGATTGCCGGCATGGATCCGATTGTGTTTTTGCAGACGCTTGGTAAGAGCTTTGTCTCAACGAGAACCATGCTGATTTGCGTAGTGGTCTTTGTTCTTACGGGAACGCTTGAACGAAACGGCCTTCGCAATGCGGCTCGCGAGCTGATGAGACGCGTCAAAGGCGCAAACGGTGGCATCATTATGGCGGCCTATGGTGTCTTCCGTGTCATTTTTGCCGCATTTAATGTCGGCTTTGGCGGCGTTGCCGGATTCATCAAGCCGGTTGTGATGCCGATGGCTGAGGCCGCGGACGACCCTGATGGCACGCTTATGACACCGAAGCACCGCGATGACCTCAAGGGCATGGCATCCGGTATGGAAAATGTGGCATGGTTCTTTGGTCAGGTGCTTTTTGTGGGTTCATCAGGCATGCTTCTGGTGCAGAACACACTCAAGGAGCTGGGATACGCCGTTGAGCTTGCGCATCTTGCGGCCATAGAAATTCCGGTGGCTCTTATCGCTGTGGCGTTTACCTCGGCATACTACATCTTCCTCGACCGTCGCTGCCAAAAGCGTGACCTCGCAGCCGCTGCAGAAAAAGCAGGGAATACGGCCGTTACCTCAGCTCTTGTCGCTGAAGATGCCGCTGACGATACTCATACTGCCGTAGAAGGAGGCGAGGCGTAATGGATGCCGTTATCGCGTTTTATACCTCTACCGATCCCAAGATTACGCTTTCAACAAAATTGCTTGAAGTTGTGTTTGTGCTGATTGGCCTTGTCGCAATCTATGCGGGCATTTCAAACTTTCGCGACAAGACCAACGCAAAGCGCATTGGTACCGGGGTATTTTGGACCATGCTCGGCCTTCTTTTTATTGTGGGCAAGTGGATCCCTTCGGAGTGGACAGGCGTTGGCCTTATTGTTATGTTGCTTCCGGCAGTGTTCAAGCAGGTCGGACGCGGTGAAGATGTAATAAAGCCGACTGAGGAAGAAATGTCTCTGGCATATACGAGTGTCGGAAACAAGATTTTTCTCGCGTCGTTTAGTATCGGCGTTTTTGCGCTTCTGTTTGCCTTTTTCTTCCCAAAGATTTCAACTCTGGTTGGTTTGACCGTGGGTGTTTTTGTGGGCTGTGGAATCCTTTTGGCGATGCGTCCCGGCGTCAATACGCCTAAGCTTTTCTTGGACGATTCAAGACGCATGCTGGATATTGTCGGACCTTTGGTTATGCTGCCGACGCTCCTCTCGATTCTTGGTGCCACTTTTACGGCAGCCGGCGTTGGGGAGGTCATTTCTCACCTTGTGGGAGCCGTCATTCCGGAGGGCAATCTGGTTGTCGGCATTATTGTCTACTGCGTTGGCATGGCGCTCTTTACCGCCATTATGGGCAACGCCTTTGCGGCAATTACCGTGCTGACGGTGGGTATTGGAGCTCCGTTTGTTCTCTCGCTGGGTGCCGACCCAACGGTCGTGGGAGCGCTTGCCTTGACTTGTGGATTCTGTGGAACTCTCATGACGCCCATGGCCGCCAACTTCAATATTGTCCCGGTGGCAATTCTTGAGATGGACGACGAATACGGAGTCATTAAAAAGCAGGTCATTCCTGCGGTTTTCATGCTCACCGTTCAGATTCTTATGATGATCGTTCTTGTGGCGTTTTAAGACAGACACAAAGGCGACAAGTACATCAGGTGCAACGAGCGCATGTGAGTGCAACGGGCCGACGTGGGTGCGACGGACATGACGTGGACGACAGGTGAGGCGGCGTGCAACGCGCGCGAGTGCGGCAGCCACGATTCACATGTATGAAATCCGTTGCGGTGGGTACTTAGAGTATTTAACTTCGTCTTAAGGAGGTCGTTGTGTCAACGATTCTGGTAACTGGTTTTCAACCTTTTGGTGGCGAGAAAATCAACCCGGCATGGGAAGCCGTCCGAGCGCTTCCGGATACCATTGCTGGTGCCAATGTAGTGAAACTTGAGATTCCTGTGGTTTTCGGCTCGGGTGCCGACGCGGTATCCGCAGCGATTGATCATATTGATCCCGATATCGTGCTTTGCGTTGGACAGGCGGGAGGTCGCGCAAAGATTACCCCGGAGTTTGTGGGCATCAATTATCGCGACGCTCGCATTCCCGACAACGACGGCAACCAACCACATGCCGAGAAGATCGTCGAGGACGGTCCCGATGCTTATTTTGCGACACTTCCCGTTCGTGCCATGACAGAGGCAATGAATGAAGCAGGTATTCCTGCTGCTGTGTCGTATACGGCAGGTACGTATGTATGCAACGATGTGATGTATTCCATGTTGCATGCGCTTGCCACCAAGCACCCCAATGCTCGCGGGGCTTTCCTGCACGTTCCTTTCGCAACCGAGCAGGCAACAAAGCAGCCGGCAAATACCGCAAGTCTTCCTATTGATGTTATGACACGCGGTCTTGAGGTTGCCTTGGCAGCCGCCGTGGAGCACGAGGTGGATACCGCCGGCGAGTCTCTCGGAACTACCCATTAAGTTCTGCTCTCTGCTGCCTTTACGAAAAAAGCGTCTGCCACGGAAGGGAAAGACGTCTGTATGGAAGACTTCAGGCTTTCGAGGCCGAGAATCCACCAGTAAACGAAATTCTTCTCGCAATTGCTTCAAACTTGCGGTTTACGGGTGACTGCAGTCGATAAAAACGATGTTTACTGGTGATTTTTCTTTGATTTGAGCGTTTACGGGTGAATCGAATCACCCGTAAACAGCGCTTTTGACGGAGTTTTTGAAATCTGCGTGTTTAGTGGTGGTTTTAAGACAATAATCTCACTTCAAAGTTTCTTGAAGTGGGATTATTTCAGTGGAGAAGACCTTTGACAGCCCAGTACTCTTGTAGTCCAGCACCTAGTGCCCTAGCACCCTTGCAGTCCAGCGGGCGTCTGACGCTCTGGTACTCTTGCACTCCGGCAATCTTTATAGGTTCGACAGTCTTTACAGGTTCAAGTCGCCACCAAAGATATCGGAAACGGGACGATCCGTGTAGACGGCATAAATGGCTTCTGCAAGCTCATTTGCGACGGTAATGGTCCTGATTTTTGAGCCCGGCTGGTTGGCTGCCGCACAAGGAATAGCGTCGGTTACTACGCACTCCTCGATAGGGGCTTCATTCAGGCGCTCAATGGCAGGACCCGAGAAGATACCGTGAGTTGCGCAGACATAGATGTCTCCCGCACCCATTTCTTTGAGCTTTAAGACGGAAGCGCAGAGAGTTCCTGCGGTGTCAATCATGTCGTCGTTGACGATGCAGGTTTTACCGGTGATGTCGCCGATGATACCCATGACGGCCGACTCGTTGTGACGAGGGCGGCTCTTGTGGGCGATGGCAAGACCGCAGTCAAGATAATCGGAGAGCTTTTTGGCTGCCTTGGCGCGACCCATATCGGGGGAGACAACGACGGTGTTTTCCCAGTCAAACGGCTTTTTCTTAAAGTAATCGCCCAAGAGATACAGCGCGGTGAGGTGTGAAACAGGAACGTCAAAGAAGCCTTGAATCTGACCCTGATGCAAATCAAGCGTGATAACGCGATCAACGCCGGCTTCTTCAAGCAGATTTGCCATGAGTCGTGCGGTAATAGGCTCACGAGCGGCGGCTTTGCGGTCTTGACGAGCATAGGCGTAGTGAGGGATAACGGCCGTGAAGTTCTTTGCGGATGCCCGCTTGGCGGCATCGGCAACAATTAAGGTCTCCATAACCAGGTCGTTGACGTTCTTGCCCGCAAGCGTTTGGATGAAGAAGACCTCATCGCCACGGACGGACTCGTCAAAGCGGGCATAGATTTCACCGTTGGCAAATTTTTCCAGCAACAAACCGGAGAGCTCAAGATGAAGGATTTCAGCAACTTTGCGGGCAAGTTCTGGGTTTCCTGTACCACAATACAGTTTAATGTTCTTCTCGACATTAAGCGGTTCACACAGTTGCTCGAACATTTAATCCTCTTTCTCCTCGAGCTTTGCGCGCCTCGTGGCGGCATATCCTTCAACAATACGCTGTTCTGTGCGCTCAAGTGCAAGAGCGTCTGCGGGAACATCCTGAGTGATGCAGGAGCTTGCGCCTACCAGTGCGCCGTCTCCAATGGTAACGGGAGCCACCATCATGGTATCGGATCCAATGAACACGTGGTTGCCGATGGTGGTATGGAATTTGTGATAGCCGTCATAATTGCAGGTAATAGAGCCGGCGCCCACGTTAACGCCTTCACCCATGGTTGTGTCGCCGATGTAGGAAAGGTGAGGAACCTTAGAGCCAGCGCCGATGGTGGAGTTTTTGATCTCCACATGGGTTCCCGCTTTTGCGTGTGGCATGAGGTGAGCTCCCGGGCGCAGATACGCACGGGGACCGCAGGTGGCGCCATCTTCAATAATCGCGGAAAGCGCAACTGTCTCATCAACAATGCAACCATTTCCGACGCTCGTGTCGGTGAGGCGCGTATTCGGCCCGATAACGCAGTCGGATCCGACATGCGTTGACCCAAAGAGCATGGTCATCGGAAGAATTTCTGTATCCCGATCCACAGTAACGTCCGCGCCAATCCAGACCGCAGAGGGGTCAAGCATCGTGACGCCTTCTGCCATCAGGCGCTCGTTGATCCGTTCCTGCATAACGCGGGTAGCGACGGCAAGTTGCGCGCGGGAATTGATGCCCAGAGCTTCGCGGTAATCGTCAACGTGCACGGCAGACACCGGCTCACCTTGGCCAACATATATGCCAACCATATCGGTGATGTAGTATTCGCCCTGTACGTTGTCATGGGCGAGAAGATCGATGTTTTTTGTAAGGCGGCTGCCGCAGAAACAATACACGCCGACGTTGCATTCCGTCTCGTGTATGCGCTGTTCCGGCGTGGCATCTTTGTGTTCGACAATGCCGCTTACACGACCGTCTGAAAAAACAACGCGACCGTATCCCGTGGGATCCGGTGGCGTCATGGTAAGAAGCGTGCAAGCGTTGTGATGCGCGCGGGTTTCATCAAGAAGAGCCGTAATCGTTTCCGGGCGCAGGAGAGGAGCATCGCCATTAATGACAACGACAGGTCCATTGAAGCCGCCAACGGCATCGCGGACCACCCGAACCGCATGACCGGTACCCAGGCGCTCGCGCTGCTCGACATACTCAATTGCGTCAAAATCGGCAAGCGCATCTTTAATCTCATCGGCATGATTTCCCACAACAACAATCGTGCGCTCAGCGCCTGCGGCTTGAGCGGCACGGACAGTCCACCAAACGATGGGCTTATCGAGTAGGTTGTGTACTACCTTAGGGTGACGGGACTTCATGCGCGTTCCCTCGCCTGCAGCGAGGACAATCGCAGTAAGTGGCATGTGAAAAGCCTCCAAGCATACGGTATGCGTTGACGCGGGAGTATTGCGTCCGTGTCCCTTACGCAGTCATCATATCAAACGAGAATGGCTGGGATAGTAGGACTCGAACCCACATTCCAGGCACCAAAAACCCGTGTCCTAACCGTTGGACGATATCCCAATGTACTCGCTACGTTGGATGTCAGCGTCCTCGTCAAAAAAATGACTGCCTTAAGAGTGTATCAGCTATGGGCGGCAAATGCGCCACAAATTGCATCTAATACAAGAACTGCAAAAGTTTGTGCGTCTGCGAGGGTAAATGAACCGTTCGCCGATGTTTTTTCGGGAAGTGAAACGCGCACAATTCGAGGGGATCCCTCTGCCGATTGAAATGCGGTGCGAAGACGTATGGGGAGCGTTTCATTTTCGTCCATGCTTACGCTGCCGATAACAACTTTGCCTCGTGCCGGTTTAACGGGAGCAGGTTGTGAGGTAATGGCGAGAATCGCATCTGCGTGTGTGGGCGTTTTGATGGAGTCCACCAGCTCAATGCCTGACGCTTCAGAAGTTGCCGTCGCAAGGTTTACCACGCGTCCCGCAACGTTTCTGGCAATGGGGTCTTCTCCCGTGATGGCAAGCTTGATGGTTTCCAGTACGTTTGCGGCTCGTGCAAACCCCATACCACCCTGGGGATGCGGGCCTTTTGCCTGCTTGCCGGACCAGACATGACGCAGGCGTTCGATGGCGTCCAAGGTGTCTTGAAAAGCCATGCCATCGGCAAGTTCGCCGACGCTTTCTTGAAAGAGCTTTACGGCAGCCTCCGTGTGGACACCGTACTGGCCATCCGGTTTGCCGCAGGAAAATCCCAGGATGTTCAGGCGTTCTTGAAGCTGACGCACGTCATTGCCGTGAAAGTTTGGCAGCCGCAGATACAGCGTGCGATCTCCAAGTTGATAGCTTTCATCGACAAGCAGCATCCACGTGGCGGTGTCAACGTCTTCACCAAGTGAAAGATCATGGTCAAGACGGAACCGAGCAACGGCTTTGGCGGTGGAAGGACCATAGGTGTTCTTCTCGCGTTCAGAGTCGTCGATGGCGTAGTTGAGCCCTACCAATCGCTCCTGAATATCTTCAACGGCAGCGCCGGTGCTACCGGGTGTAATAGGATCCATGGTTTTTATTACCTCTCCCGATTCACAAAAAAGTCGGCCATTGAAAGCAGGGTGTCACGCGCTTCAGCGTCAAACGGAACTTCTTCCAAATATCCTTTTGCCTCGGCTATCAGCGTTTGGGCGTAGGCACGGACATCGTCGACTGCCCCGGTAGACACAATGAGTTCAACGGCCTCCTCTAACAGTATAGGGTCATTTGTCTTTGACGACAAAAGAGAGATGAGTTTTTTATACGAAGCCTTGGCAGCCGCAGCGTCTGGCGTGCTGCTCTTTGCGTTGCTGCCTGCGGTGGCCTTTACGTTACAGCCTGCGTTGCTCTCTGCGTTGGCGAGAAGCACCTCAATCGCTTTGACCACCAAAAGGGTGCGCTTGCCTTCCGTGATATCGGAGCGGAAATCTTTGCCCTGAGTCTTGGCATCGCCGACGAGGTTCAGCAGGTCGTCTTGAAGCTGAAACGCAAGTCCCGCTTTGAGGCCAAAAGCTTCAAGTGCCGAGCGTTGCTCTGCGGTGCCTCCGCCCACGATGGCACCGCAAAGAAGCGGATATGCCGCCGAGTAGTAGGCTGTTTTTGACGTTGCCATAAAAAGATATTCATCGGGGGTAATGTCCCAGCGATTCTCCTGCGTCCATCCAAGATCAAGCGCTTGACCTTCAAGAGTGCGTTCCTGCATGGAGATAAGGGCATCGATAAGGCGCAGCCGCGTTGCTTCGTCATACGCGTTGCCGTGACATATGCGTCCTATGGTATGCACAAGGGCGGCGTCACCGACATTGATGGCAAGTCCGGTTCCAAGACTGCGATACAGGCAGGGCTCGCCTCGTCTCATCTCAGATTTATCGGCAATATCATCGTGAATCAGTGCGGCTGATTGAAAGTCTTCGATTGCGCAGGCAACCGGTAGAGCCGCTTCAACATCCCCGTGGACCGCTTGCGTGGCGAGAAGCACCAGTGCAGGTCGCACGCGCTTGCCGCCCGTGGCAGAAAATCCGCGTAAGGGCTGGTACAGATAGGTGTTCAGGTCGGCGACGACGGAATTGCACGCAGCCGGTTCAGCGGGCACGGCAGCAGCCGACTTGGCGACGTTCTGCTCGACCAGCGTGCAGCTTTCGGCCTCTTGGAGGTGCCTTTGCGATACGGGAATGGGAAGTCCAGCGTCCAGTTCCTTCTCGACACGAGGCCTGACAGATGTGAGATAGTCGATAAAGTCCACGATAGTCCTTTATTGCTTGAGGTATGAGCGTTAGCCGCGGTATCCGTTAGGATTCATGGACTGCCACTTCCACGAGTCTCGGCACATGTCATCAAGATTGTATTGAGCGGTCCAGCCGAGTTCTCTTGCTGCCTTGGAGCAATCGGCGTAGTTGGCGTCTACGTCTCCCGCGCGGCGCGGGTCAATAACGTAGGGGATGTCCTTGCCACATGCGCGAGAGAAGGCCTTGATGATATCAAGAACCGAGCTTCCGACGCCGGTACCGAGATTGAATATCTCAACACCCTCGCGACCGTTCATCCATGTAAGTGCCGCAACGTGGCCGGTTCCCAAGTCGCAGACGTGAATGTAGTCGCGTACGCCGGTGCCGTCCGGGGTATTGTAGTCGTTGCCAAAGACATGAACGGCCTCTCGCTTGCCAATGGCGGTTTGAGCCACGTAAGGAACGAGGTTATTGGGAATGCCCGTAGGATCTTCGCCGATAAGGCCGGACTGGTGCGCGCCAATGGGGTTGAAGTAGCGGAGCAGGACAACGTTCCATGTAGGATCTGCGGTATGAACGTCGGTGAGGATCTGCTCGATCATCCATTTTGTCCAGCCGTATGGGTTGGTCGCCGGCTTTTTGGGGCTTTCTTCAGTCAGGGGCAGTGCGTCAGGATCGCCATAGACGGTTGCCGAGCTGGAGAAGATGATGGATTTGCAATCGTGTGCGCGCATCACGTCCAGCAAGGTGAGCGTGGAGCCGAGGTTATTGGAGTAGTACTCAATCGGCTTAGTAACGGATTCTCCAACGGCCTTGAAGCCCGCAAAATGAATAACGCGGTCGACATGGTGAGAATCAAAGATACGATTGAGCTCCGAGCGATTGTTGACGTCGGCTTTGTAAAACGTCAAACGCGCGGCGTTCTTCTCGCCCACAATGGTTTTAATGCGGTCGACGACTTTTTCTGACGCGTTGGAAAGATCGTCAACGATAATTGCTTCGTAGCCGCAATTGAGCAGCTCAACTACCGTATGGCTGCCAATAAATCCGGCGCCTCCGGTAACGAGGACGCAGGTGTCTTTTGGATCTTTCTTCTGGCTCATACGAGACCCCTTCTGTGACGGCGCAAGCGGTTTTGTGATGCACAAGGCTGCTGCGCATAATTTTTCTAGTAGTAAGTATAAGGCTTTGCGCAGAATGAGGCTGTGCTCGGGGTCGGCTTCAAGCAATTCAAATCGCGCTGCTTTGAGTGTGCGCGCGTGTGTAGTCTACGTGTGGGCCGCACAGGCATGAGCCGCACAGGCACAGATTGCGAGTGGGGGGTCAACGGCAATGGTTTCGGGGCGAGAAATACAGCGGTTTTTCTCGCCACACGGTGTGCGTCATAGATTCGTATTTTATGCAGCAGATAGAGAGCTGTCGGAAGAGTTGCCGAGGAAGCTGCCGCGAGAGCTGCCGAAAGAACTGCCAGAAATGCGCCAAGTTGGTCTTAAGTTAACCAAACTTGCAGCAAATGTGGCAAAACTAACCATACTTGCAGTAAGTTTGGTGAATGTAGCCATACTTGCAGCAAGTATGGCAAATGCGAGTACAGCAAATGCGAGTATGGAAAACGCAAGTATGGCAAACGAGGAGAACCCCAGCAATTTCCAAGTGTCGACAAGAACTTTGGATAAGGAGCTTTGGGAGGACTCGAGTACGGTCTATCATTCCCAGATAAAGGCTCGTGCCTCAAAAGGACGGAGTACGAGCGCATCTGCATCCGTTACGGTGTTGGGATAGTTACCAATAAGGACGTCAGAGCCATCAATTGCAGCTTTCGGCGCACAGCAAACCTTTTGGTCAGAGAAGTTTGCAAAAACGCGCACGCAACAGTCGTCCAAGGTACGCTCGTAGGCAATGACCTTCTCGCCAGCGGAGTCGATAAAGCAAACATCTCCCTCGCTGATAACGGGATGAGTTTTTCGGAGAGTAATAAGCTTTTGATAGAAGGAGAATATCGAGTCGGGATCATCAACTTCTGCGGCAGCATTGATGACGGTGTGGTTGTCGGGAATGCTGATCCACGGCGTACCGGAGGTGAAACCTGCGGTTTTTGAGGCATCCCATTGAACGGGTGTGCGCCCATTATCGCGGGAGCGTTCGGAGATGATATGGAGCGCTTCTTTGGGGGAGCAGCCCCGCTCCTGAAGAATCTTAAAGTAATTGAGGGATTCCACGTCTCGATACTGTGTGATATCGGTAAATCCCGCATTGGTCATACCCAGCTCTTCTCCCTGGTAAATATAGGGAGTCCCACGCAGAAGATGCGCAGTGACGGCAAGCAGCTTGCTGGACATTTCCCAGTAGTGCTCGGTATCGCCAAAGCGAGAATTCGGACGAGGCTGATCGTGATTGGCCCAGAACAGCGCATTCCAGCCACCACCTGCCGTAATCTGTTCTTGCCACGATTTCAACAGCTCGCGAAGCTTGCCGATGTCCGGCTCTTTGAGCGCCCACTTGTCCCCGTTGAGGTAATCAACCTTGAGGTGATGAAACGAGAAAGTCATGGCAAGCTCATGGTCAGCCGGATTGGAATATCGGATGCAGTTTTCAATTGAGGTGGAACTCATTTCACCGACGGTCATCAGCCCGTCGATACCACCGCGCTTGACGAGTTCCTGCAGGTATTCATGGACATGTGGCCCGTCGGTGTAAAAGCGCCTGCCGTCTCCTATGGTGTCGTCCTCAAAGACAGCCGGCTTGGAAATGAGATTAACAACGTCGAAGCGAAAACCATCGACACCTTTGTTGTGCCAGAAACGCACTATGTCGGCAAGCTCGGCTCGGACGTTTGGGTTGTCCCAGTTGAGGTCCGCTTGCGAGGCGTCAAAGAGATGAAGGTACCACTTATGAAGTGCGGGAACCCATTCCCATGCGCTTCCGCCAAACTTTGACTTCCAGTTTGTTGGCGGCTTGTCGGGACTACCATCGACGAAGGTATAGTAGGCAAGGTATTGAGGGTCACCGGCGAGTGCCTGCTTAAACCATGGATGTTCGGTTGACGTGTGGTTAAAGACCATGTCAAGCATCAGCTTGATACCGTACTTTTTTGCCTCGGCTGAAAGTTCGTCGAAGTCAGCCATGGTGCCAAAGAGAGGCTCGACGTTGCGATAATCTGCAACGTCGTAGCCATTGTCATGTTGAGGTGAAACAAAAAACGGAGTAAGCCACAGATAGTCAACGCCGAGCTTTTGCAAGTAATCAAGACGCTGTGTGATACCGGGAAGGTCTCCGATGCCATCTCCGTTTGAATCGTTAAAGGAGCGGACGTAGATTTGGTATACGACCTTGGTGCCGAGAAACTCAGCGCGCGCACAAGCGCCCTTGGGATTGCTTGTCTCTTGCGAAGATCGCCCTGACATATCCGCTCCTCTCACAGGTTTTTTGGGTCGAAAAGGTGCCGTTCTTCTCGTTTTATTGGGCCGAAAGGGCACCGTTCTTCTCGCCATCAAGCGTGACGACATTGGCATCGATACCTTTATCAATACCTTGGCGTTTGCCGATGGTGAACGTAAGAACAAATGGAACCACTACAGCGATAATCATGCAAACGGCGAAGATGCCGATAAACTCGGGGCGAATTGAAAGAATTCCGGGGAGTCCACCAACACCAATGGAGAGAGCGTTGACGCCAAAGGCCGTGCAGACACCTCCTGCAATGGAGCTACCAATCATAGCGCATACGAAGGGGAAACCGTATTTGAGGTTGACACCAAACATGGCAGGTTCGGTAACGCCAAGGTAGCAAGAGATGATGGAAGGAATGTTTACCTGCTGAGCATTTTCGTCATGCTTCTGAAGGACTGACATGGCAAGAACCGATGAACCCTGAGCAATATTGGAAAGCGCAATCATGGGCCACAGTGGTGTGCCATAGTTATTAGAACTTGCAATAAGCTGCATGTCAACGGCATTGGACATGTGGTGCAAGCCAGTGATGACAAGGGGAGCATATACGGCGCCAAAGATAAGGCCAAAGAGCCATGCAAACGGACTTGTGATGCCTGCGAGAACAATGCTTCCGATCCAAGATCCGATGGTCCAGCCAATGGGGCCAAGCACGAAGTGAGCAGCCATAACGGCAAGCAAAAGTGAGCAGAAGGGCACTACGATCATCTGAATGACGGAAGGAGTAACCTTCTTGAAGAATCGCTCAAGGTAGTTGAAGGTAATCGCGGCGAGAATAGCAGGGATGACCTGTGCCTGATATCCAATCATACGAACCTGTGCGAAGTCAAAATTCCATGTATGGGTAGCCCAGTCGGCGGCGGTTGCTCCTGAAACGGCATACGCATTCATGAGCTGGCCGGAAACGAGGGTGAGGCCAAGCACAATGCCGAGCATGGGGGTCCCGCCCATTTTCTTTGTGATTGACCAGCAAATGCCTACAGGGATGCCGGCATGGAAGACTGCCTCGCCAATAAGCCACAAGAAGTTATATACGCCCGTCCAGAAAACGGAAAGCGAAGCGAGGGTCTGGTTACCTTCAGGTCCAAAGTAGGGCATCTCGCCAAGCACGTTTCGAAAGCCAAGAATAAGGCCGCCGGTAATGATTGCGGGAATCAAAGGAGCAAAGACTTCGGCAATGGCTCCCATGGCTCGCTGCAAAATGTTTGTGTTTTGAAGAGCGGCTGATTTGACGTCTTGTTTTGAAGCCTCACTTACGCCGGAAATACCGACAAAGGTGTCGTAAAAGTCGGCGACGTCATTGCCGATAATAACTTGAAACTGGCCGGCTTGCGTGAAACTTCCCTTAACGGATGCAAGCTTTTCAATGGCAGCCACATCCGCTTTTGAAGGATCTTTCAAGGCAAATCGCATGCGTGTCATACAGTGTGATGCCGCAGCAATGTTGTCTGTGCCGCCAACGAGCTCGAGGAGTTCACGAGCATCATGGTCGAACTTTGCCATCTTTCCTCTTTTCCTCGTGGAACTAACTTATGCAAATAAGTTAGTTCATTGGAGCAATTTCTTTGGCGGAAAATGAAAAATCGACAGTTTCGTATCGCCGAACGGTATAAATTTGCCTATGAACGTCTTATGCAGATGATTTGGATAAGTAGGTGATATGCTGTTTTTGGTGAAAAAATATAAAATAATTGCAACTAAACAGCGATGGAGATATGCATGAAGGCAATTTATGATGAGATTTATAGGAATCTTTTAGGAAAAATAGAGCGAGGAGAATATCCCTACCAGACCTATATTCCATCTGAGGCGAATCTTATAAAAGAATACAGTTGCTCTCACAACACGCTCAGAAAAGCAATTGCGCTTTTAACGCAGCAAGGAGCATTGCAGCCCGTACATGGCAAAGGGGTGCGCGTTATTTATCAAAAGCGCCCGCGAGCTCTTTTTGAGCTGGGAGGTATTGAAACATTTCAAGAGGCATCCGAGCGCAATCAACTCGATACGGAAACACGGGTTCTCAAGTTTGAACGTATTGTTGCCGATAAAGACCTCGCACGCTACACCGGGTTTGATGAGGGCGATGAGCTTTTGTATGTTGTTCGAGTGAGGGTTGTAGGCGGTAAAGCATCGATTCTTGACTGCAATTATTTCCGAGCACGTCTTGTACCAGGCTTGACTCCTGATATAGCTCAGTTTTCAATCTATGACTATATCGAGAAGACCCTCAATATGCAGATTGCAACCAGCAAACGAACCGTTACCGTTGAGCGTGTTACCCGAGAAGATCAAGACTATCTTGATCTTGACGGTGCAGATTACCTAGCCGTGGTAACCGGACAAACGTTCAATTTCCAAGGTGCGATGTTTGAGTTTACGCAGTCTAAGCACCGTCCGGATTACTTCTCGTTTTTTACGGTTGCTCGTCGCGAGATATAGCAATGGTGAATCGCGTGCCTACGCCTTCGCGCGAGAGCACGTCGATAGAGCCGTCATGACTGTCAACGATCCACTTTGCAATAGAGAGACCAAGGCCGGACCCGTCGTTGTTTTCCGCACGAGCGTTGTCGGCACGCCAGAACCGCTCAAAAATATGTGAAGCCGCTGCGTCGGATATACCAATGCCTTCGTCTTGTATGGATACACGGACGTACTTCTCGTCATATGAAACGCCAAATGTAATGGATGTTTGAGAGGGAGAATAGCGGGCGGCGTTGTGGACAATGATTCTCAGGCATTGTTTGAGCAGCGCGACGTCACCAACGACTTGATAGTGGGTTTCGTTCACGGCCGTTGCGTCAAAGCCTAAGACATAACGATGGTCAGGGTCAATCATTTCGGACTCTTCCCACACCTCATAGGCAAGCCGTGCAAAATTTACGTGAGTCATGGTAAGGGTATTTCTGCCCGCATCGCCTCGTGCAAGAAAGAGCAGCTGTTCAACGAGCTCATGCATGTGCTCGCTTTCGGATTTCAATGCGGCGATGGATTCATCAAGAACCGCCTCATCGGTTTTTCCCCAGCGATCAAGCATGTCGGCATACCCGCGAATAACCGCAATGGGGGTGCGCAATTCGTGGCTCGCGTCATTCACAAAACGCATCTGTTGCAGCTTTGCCTCCTGCATTTGACGCAAAAGTTTGTTCAGAGCCACCTCAATGCTGGCAAGATCTTCGTCTCCCGTTTGAATATAGGGCGAATCAACGCTTGCGTGATCAATGGCCTGCTCGAGGCTGTTTATTTTGCTCTGACTGAGTGTTCCTGAAGTACCGGGAGCCACTGCATGAGCAAGCGGATCGGAGCTGCTCAGTTGCTCGGCCTTAAGAGCAAGCGTGTTGAGGGGGAGAAGTGCCCGTCTGACACGCCTGGTATCACTGAAGAAATGGAGAAGATCAATGAGCTCCCACACAAGAACCGCTATATAGAGAGGCCAAAGAGCCATGAAATCAGAGCCAAGGGCAAATGACAGCGTGTCGTGGTAAGAGGTTCGCACCACATAGTGGAGGCTTGAAAGGAACCATCCGGTTTGAGCTCCGTCAAGAGCTATTTCAACGGGAGGAGCCGGGAAAAACCCATATAAAAACGTTCCTGCGGGGAAGGTTTGGTTGTAGCCGTGTATGAGAATAACTACGACACAGGCTGCGAGAAATATGTTAAAAGAGAGGTAATTGAGTAATTTTCGCCACCAAAATCCCCAGCTGATGGAGCGGGCGGTCGATGATTCAGGATGCGTTTTCAAAAAAGGGAACGCCGGCTTGTGGGGGCGAGAGCCGGTGCGCGCAGAGGGCGTTGTCCGAGAGCTGATGCGCACACGAGACGTTGTCCGAGAGCCGGACGTACGTGCATCGTTTTTGGATGGTCTAGGCTTCTCTGATGACATATCCAACTCCACGGACCGTGCTGATGAGTTTTATGTTGTAGCGGTCATCAATTTTTGAGCGTAGATGAGCAATGTGCACGTCAATATTGTTTGTATCGCCGCCAAAGCTGTACCCGAGAGCTTCGGCTGCAATACGCTCGCGGTTCATAACAATACCCGCGTGTTCCATGAGCGTGCGGAGTACTTCAAATTCTTTGTTTGTAAGTTCAACGGAGTTCTCGTTGACGCAGACTTCTCGGCGATCAACATCAAGCGTGACGCCTCGTATCGTGAAAGTTTGCGTTGAGAGGGCTTTGGACTCATCGGAGCCATCGGAGGAGACATCGTTTTTTCTTGCGTGATGTTTAAGAGCCACTCGGATGCGGGCGAGAAGTTCCTCAATGGCAAAGGGTTTTGTGAGGTAATCATCGGCACCCGCATCAAGTCCGGCGACCTTATCCATGACGGAGTCACGTGCAGTGAGCATAATGGTCGGCGTGCTCTTCTCGCGGCGTATGCGTCGTAAGACTTCAAGGCCGTTCAGTTGGGGGAGAAGAATGTCCAGCAAGATCAGGTCATAATCGCCAGAGAGCGCTTTTTCCACACCGACTCTGCCATCCTGCGCCTTATCAACCTCATAGCCTTCGTGTACAAGCTCGAGTTCTATAAAACGAGCTATTTTATCTTCGTCCTCAATAATAAGAATCTTGACCATGCATGCTCCGCGTAAAGTGTTGATTATTTGCCTTTGGTGACGTCGTGCTTAATGGTTTCGGCAGCGTCTGCCACCGTATCCATGGCTTCGTTCACATCAACGGTTACCGGGTGAGCCCCCTTGATGTGGTAGCGAAAATCAAAGAAGAGTCCAATAATAAGAAGCCAAATTGTGGCACCCCATAAAAAGAGACCGGCAATGGGAACAAGAATCGGCATGCTCATAAACTGTTCGTCATAGCGCATGACAATGAACTTTGTCTCAATTCCTTTGTGGAGCAGCTTCTTGCAATTGTCCCATAGTGAGTCCATATGCTGAGAGAAATCGGATTTCTTGCTTGACTCTTGATAGGCCGTTTGTGCTGCTTCCATTTCAGATGAAATGCCCGACTGAGTCTGAGCTTCGGTCGTATAATTTGTCGCCTGCTTGGCGGTTTTTCCCTGCTTCTCAAGCCAAATAATGGCGTCAAGCGTGTCGTCACCGCACGCATCAAGTGCAGCTTTTGCATCTTCGTAACTTACACCGCACTTCTCGCGGATGAGTTCGACTTTTTCAAGTTTCTCCATGATTGTTGCCTCCTTGGCAATCTGAAGGCGCCATTCGCCTTCGTTGTATCTCATGGTCTTCTCATAAGATTAACCGATTCTTGCGATTTGATTAAGTTTTAGGAAATGGAAGAAGTTTCTATGAGTTGCTTGGCGTTTCGGATGAGGTGTCTGCCACCTCGGATGAGTTACCTGTTGCCTCAGCCGAGGTACCTGTCATTTTGAATGAATTACCCGCCACCTCGGCAAAGATTGCTCCGCCGATGATACAACATGCTCCGGCAATCTTAAGAGGCCCCAACCGTTCTCCCAAGAGAATTGCAGAAAAGATTACGGCAGAAAGAGGCTCAAGGTATCCAAAGACAGCAACGCGCTGCACCGGAATCTTGGTAAGTTGCGGAAAATAAAGACCTCCTCCAACACCGGTATTAAAGAGGCCGAGCAGTACCAGTGCTCCCCACCTGACAGACGAGCCGTCAGGAGGCAGCTCGATACCGTGTAAAACCAGCGTAAGAAGGCCAACAAAAAGAGCACCTATGCCCAGCTGTATGGTTGTGCTTTCAATTCCTTTAATGTCGGGGACATATCTGTTTGAGATAATCATGGCAGCGTACAATACGGCTGCAATCGCGCCAAACGAAAGACCGGCCAAAGAGAGCTTCTCGCCGACACCATAGCCAACGATAAGTCCCATTCCAGCCATGACGACAACCAATCCGCTGACTTTTTGCCACGTAAGACGTTCATGAAAGAGGATGGGTGAAAGCGCCATTACGATGATGGGACCGCAATAGTACTCAAGCGTTGCGACGCCAACCCCCACTTGTCGGTAGGCCTCAAACAACAATGACCACTGCAAACCGAGCGCCAGTCCGGAAAAGATCAGGTATTTGATTTGACTGACATGGTTCACGCAAGACGGTTTCGAGCGCGTTATCAGAAGAAGAACGCCGAGAAAAAAGGCTCCCAGCATCATGCGGAAAAAGACAATTTGATAGCTGGGGAGGTTGATGTAACTTGCAACAATTCCATTTGACCCGCAAATAAGAAGCGCTACAAGGTACATAGCGGTTGGGCCGAGGGTGCTATTTGTGGGGCGCGTTGTGAGCGCCGTGCGTCTGTGCGTGAACATACTCATAGAGCTTTAGCATTCTGAGGTGCATGCAAAGATGTGTCTTGCTCTTTGGGCGAATCAGCCCTCTGATTGGGCACGCGATCATAAAATACAACGCGGTAGAAAAGCTCGGAAATTTCGCGCTGGTCGTGCGTCTGTCCCAGTATCCACATTGTTTTGGCGACAAGAGCTTCGGTGCTCATGTCATCGCCCGCAAGAATGCCGTCTTTGTGAGCATAGGTGCTTCCAACCTGGTACACGCCAAGATCGAGGCCTTCTTCGGGTACCTGTGTGGTAACTACGATGGTGCGTCCGGATGAAATCCAATCGTTGATGGCTTTTTCGTATTCACCGTCGTGGTCGGGAATGCCTCCGATGCCAAATGTTTCCAGCACGATTGCGTCGTAATCACGCTTAAGCAGATAAAATATGCTTGGATTGAGCTCCGGCGTGAGCTTGAGTACGATAACGCGTTCGTTGAGTCTGGTATAGGTTTGCAAGCCGGTATGTGTGCGAGAGTCGTGAGGGCCTGCCTTTTCGTCAAGACAGACAACTCCTGCATCAGCTCCAGTATAGCTGCGGATAATTCGATTGCCGCGAATATGAGCCAAAGCGGGAAAATTCATGCTGGTAAATGCATTGAAGCTAAGGGTGCGCTGCTTATGTGCGCGTGTCCCCGCAATGACTTCATTGCCAAAGACTACGACAACTCCGCAGCTCTTTTCGTCAATGGCATAAAGTACCGAGTGGTAGAGGTTAAGTTTTGCATCGGTAAACGGATTTGCCATGGGTTGCTGGGAGCCGGTCAGCACGATTGGCTTGGGACTATTCTGAATAAGATACGACAGAGCGGCCGCGGTGTATGCCATGGTGTCGGTGCCGTGCAGGATAACAAAGCCGTCGTAGTTGTCGTAATTTTCGATGATGTCACGACACAGGTGTATCCAGTCGCGGGGACGCATGTTGGTGCTGTCGATATTCATGGGTTGGATAAAGTCAAACGCACAAAGCTCATTGATGAGAGGAACGTTTGCGACCAAATCTTCTCCCGATATATTAGGAGTAAGGCCTGCTGCGGTGGAGACGGAAGCAATGGTTCCTCCGGTGGCAATGATCAAAAGTTTTTTCACAACCGCACGACCTCCAGATATTTCGCAGACATCCGCCAGCCGAACTATTGTAATCGCCTTCGGAGCGGAATGGCTCGAAAACCAAGATCTGTAACAGCTTTGTATTTTTTAGCGAGAAGAACGCAAGAGTTGCAGTAATATTCATACCTGTTTGAAACAATGCATACGGCAGGTGTCTGTGTGCGGAGGAGAATGACACGGGTAAATGGCACAGAAGAATTTATTTGGACGTCAACGACGTACAACGCAGGTCCCACCTACTATATCCCGCGACGGTTCTACGGCGTCTCGGGATGAGCGTTCGACATCTCCGCGTCGCGTACAAGGCCGTCACGCTGCTCATTATATGCGCCCACAAAACGAGCGACGCACCGATCCGGTACGTCACGCACGTGCAGACGTTGCTCGGGCACAAGGTCACCCGGCTACCCGATACGGTACGCATTACGGAACTCTAAACCCTCGCGACGAAGCTCAGGCGGCATACGCAAACAGACGCCGCCGTTCTTCTCGCATGAAAACAGGGCAGGTAGCGATTGCCGTTGTTATTGCACTTATTTTGTTGTGGCTGGTGGTTACGTTAGTGAGCTCATGCGTGCAGGGCGGCGCCACAAAGGATGCGACATCGTCTGACGCACAAACGACCGTAACGGGAACCGTGTCTACGTCCACCAATTAAAAGCTTGTCAAGAGCACGGGGCGCAAAGCTCCGATAAACGCTGCACTGAGAGGTCAAGGGCCAGATGCTTGAGCACTAAATGCTTACGAGGCGCTTTTTGGCACATCCGACAGGTCAAGGTTGAGATCTACTGAGCCGGAAATGCCGGCCACGGTTCCTTTAGGTGTGTATTGCCACATGACAAAGGAAATTGAACCGTCGGGCTTTCCATCATATTGTGCCAGCCAAATACGCCCCGTGAGGGCAGAGAGGTCGTATTTGCTGAGGTCATAGCTGTTGCCGTATATGATTGCTCGGTACCCGCTCTTTTGTATCTCATCGCAAAATGCGTTTGCTATGGCAGTTGCTTCTTCACGGGTAAGCGCATCGGCCCGACCGCCACCCTCCGACGACGGCTCCATATCAAAGGCTATCGGATAATCAAGTGATGCTCCATCGAGCTGCTTGAGTACGAACCGCGCTTCTTCTCTGGCCTCTTCCTCGGTGATTGCTTGAGAGAAAAAGTACACGCCGACATCAATTCCTGCATTTTTTGCACCGGAAAGGTTCTGGGCAAAGAAGTCGTCAACATACAAGGTCCCCTCTGAAGATCCTCGGTAGCCAAGACGAATGTAGGCAAACGATATACCGTCTTGAGCAACGGAGTTCCAGTTAATCTGTTGCTGGTGAGAAGAGACATCGATACCGGTGCGAGAGATTGTCTGTCCGTTTTGTACATAGTTCAAACGACCCGACTCATCGGTTTTCAGATTGCTCCAGTCGTAAGGTGAAGGCACCTTTTGCTGAGAAGAAAACGGTGAGAGAAGAAAGAGGTTGTACACGCAGGAGCCGATAAGTGCTACGACAAAGATGCTGCATACCAAAAAGATTCCAAAGCCAACGGTCTTTCCTTTGGCAGAGAGCCTTTGGAGTCGATGTGCGCGGCGCACGTTTTGACCGCTTTTTTGTGGTTTTTTGTTGCGTGAACTGTTCGGCATTATGCGTTGCGCCTTACGTGTCGTTTACTGGTGATAAAACGAACCCTGTTCAAAGAGGGGCTCACAGCATACGTTAACACCCAGCTTTCGGAATACCTCTTCATCAGCGGCGGGAATGATGGAAGAAAAGTATACGTCGCACCCCTTGAGGAAATCCGCAGAAGCTATGGCGTCTTTTGCGAGACTGTTGGAAATGGAGCTGATGGAAAGGGCAATAAGCATTTCTCCTGCCGTCAGGGCGTGCTGCTTTTCTCGCAATGTTTTTGACTTTAAGCTGCAGATGGGCTCAAGAGCTTCATCCGATACGATATACGCTTTTTTATCAACGTGTGCGCTGTATTTAAGCGCTTTCAGCAGCACTGAAGCGCTTGCGTCGAGCAGTTCCGAAGCCTTTCCGGTAATAACCGTGCCGTCGGGTACCACCAGGGCACCGGCCTGTTTTCCGGTGACTTCGGCCTTAATAAGCGCGCTGGCATGTGCTGGCGAGAAGTTCTGGTCTACTCCCACTTCTTTCATGAGGAGACTGATCTTATCGAGTTCACGCTCTCCCATGCCGGTTCTCTCAAGGCGTTCCGCTGTTTTGAACCAGCGGCGAACGATTTCGGCGCGGCTTGCATTTTGACACACTTCGTCATCGATGATGCAGTTACCGACCATGTTGACACCCATATCGGTGGGCGATTGATATGGGCTTGTGCCGGCAATCTTTTCCATAATGGCCTTGAGAACGGGGAAGGCTTCCACGTCTCGGTTGTAGTTAACCGTGACGGTATTGTGGGCTTCAAGATGATAGGGATCGATGACGTTATTGTCGTCAAGATCGGCGGTTGCTGCCTCATAGGCAACGTTGACCGGATGTTTAAGCGGGAGGTTCCATACCGGAAACGTCTCAAACTTTGCATAGCCGGCCTTTATGCCGCGGGTGTTTTCGTTGTAAAGCTGAGAGAGACATACGGCAAGTTTGCCCGAACCCGGACCGGGAGCGGTGACTACTACCAAAGGATGAGAAGTTTTTACATACTCGTTTTTCCCGTAGCCATCTTCTGAAACAATGAGATCCACATTTGATGGATATCCCAAAATAGGATAATGACGATATACGCGGATTCCCATGTTTTCAAGACGTGTCTGATAAGCCTCTGCCTTCGGTTGTCCCGAGAATCGAGTGATGACTACGCCTCCAATGGCCAAGTCACGGCTGCGGAAAATATCCATCAGACGTAAGACATCATCGGCATACGTGATACCGATATCGCTGCGACGTTTTCCAGATTCAATATCGGCGGCACTGATGGCAAAGATAACCTCGGCTTCTTCTGAGAGCTGCTGCAGCATTCGAGCCTTTGAGTCGGGTTCAAATCCGGGGAGTACCCGGGAAGCATGATTGTCATCAAGAAGCTTGCCGCCAAACTCAAGGTACAACTTTCCGCCAAATTCGCTGATGCGCTGACGGATTCTATCTGCTTGCATGCTGATGTACATAGTATTGTCAAATCCGATACGCATAAAATCCTCCCTTGAGCTCTTTGCTGGTGAGATTGTATCATCGTGGGCGGACAACAATGAGATGATGCTCAAACACAAGGCAAGAAGCCTCAAAAGTCTTGAAGGGATTTGTATGAAAACAACACCGCAACAACCTGGCTCTTCTCGCGTGAAAATCGTCATCAAGAGTGCGGGTACGGCTTTTGGATACGGTATGCTTGCAGCTCTTGGCTTGGGCCTTTTTGTTTTTCTTTTTGGAACGCTAACGTCGGGCGGCAATATTGAGGTTGGGTCGGATTGGACCCGCCGCGTGCTGTATGTGGTTTCCTCTCTTGCAATTATTGCCTCCGGTACAGGTATGTTGTTTTCAGGCAGAGAGTATGCCGAAAAGCAGCGAGGATTTACGAAAGATATCGCGGCACTTGAAACGCACATTACAGACGATGGGAAGATTGACTCAAGAATTAAAGACCTTGCGCCTGCGGGTATCCAATGGGCAACGGCAATTCTCGTGGCTGCGGCGGGGTCCTTTTTCGTTGCTGCACTCTACGATGAAATTATGGGCAGATTCTTTCTTTTATAGGGAGCAGCCGGTGAAGCGAAGGCTGACGGCGAAGGCTGACGGAGCGGAGACCGGCAAAGCGGAAGGCCGGTGAAGCGAAGGCTAGTAAAGTGGGAGTTCTCCTGTTAAAGGATCAATTTTCTCTGCCGGCAGAGGCTCAAAGGCAAGACAGGTAAACGTAGGCTCTCCGTGGAATTCAGTAAAGCCCGCATCGCGGATGAGTGCTACAGCAAAGCCGAGTTCTCTTCCGCGTTCATATAAATCGAGAAGCGCTTCTTCCGAATCAACATATACGCATACCTTTGCAACGCCCGCATCAAACCAATCGGAGAGCGCTGTTGCGTCTTGCCGATCATGGTCAAGGTAAACCCAGCTTTCGGCTGCATTGAGACGTACTTGTGAGAGACGATTTTCTCGAGCAAGTGCCATAAGTGTTGCCTCTACGCAAGCATGGCCAGCTTGAGCGGCAATTTTTCCTTTGCGCATTTTTAGATCGCGGCGTATGACAATCATTTGTTTTGCTTTATAACTTGGCATAGAGACCTTTCAGTGAATGTATTCCTCCATGAGTGTAGCGGAATATGTGGAAATTTGAATTTGACGGATATTTGACCAAGATTGTTCGAGCGGCAAAAAGTTTTCAACAACGCTGCCGTGTTCTCGGGAAAGTCTTATGAGCAACTGGTATTACCAGCGTATTTATGGCGAGAAACTCTCGTATATCTCCAAATATTACAAGCTGCATTTTGGTACGTTGTATTTCGGAGACGTGGAGGTGGATTGGAGGGATGGTGGTGGGTATATGGGTAATTTCTTGACTCGGCCATCACCATGGGTATGTATCGGTGTGCTCATGGTGATGGGTATTGCAACCGTATGTGATATCAAAACGAGAACAATTCCTCATGGAGTTCCCCTTCTTTTAGGGGTGATTTGGGTAATTGATGTATGCGGTGCGGCAACAATACCTACAAAGAGTTGGAAAATGAGCATTGGCGGCTCGCTGATGCGTTCTGCGTGCATGCTCATGGTACTTCTAGCTACATCAAAGTTTTTCATCCTTATTACCAAGCAGGCAGGTATCGGTGGCGGCGACATAAAGATGTTGTCTTCTTTGGCACTGATTTTAGGCTTTGAAGATCTTTGTGTGGTTATTTTTTCCGCATGTGCATCAAGTGTTATGTTCTTTTTTCTGGCTGCTTTTGTGAATACCATACGTAAAAGAGAAGGTGTTAAAAAACGAAGTATGAGCAGTTTAGAGGCCATAAGAAAAACTACGTTTCCTTTTGCTCCCTTTGTTTTGTTGGGGGTGGCAATATGCTTTTCAGTGAGCTACTATTTGTAGGTGTTATATTATTTCCAACAAATTTCCGATTCTCGTATATATAAAAAGTTTTTTCTGCTAACAATAGTGATGCGTTGAGAAAGAGACAGGTACCCCCAACGCCTGTTTCTGTAGCCGATCTTGGTTGATGTCAAGTACGGTATCTCGGTTTTCGAGGCAACGTAGCCATAGGATGAACCGACATTTTGTGGTCGCTCACTCGTCACAGTTTCATCCTATGGCGTTTCTTTTAGGTGGTTTACCTTTCCATCTTTTGTATCTTTTGGTGGGGATGGATATGTTTATACCGTATGCATCCGTACGTTATATCGCCTTTTGAACAGCTTGGTGCCACCCGTCGAGAAGTTTTTGTATATCGTTTTCGGAGGCTTTTCTTACAAAAAGGTCATCGGTTTGACGGAGTGCTTTGAGTTCTTCTGTTCCACTCCAATAACCGGTGGAGAGTCCTGCAAGATATGCAGCTCCCAATGCCGTGGTCTCCGTATTCTGCGGGCGTTTAAGTGTGCATCCCAAAACATCCGCCTGGAATTGCATCAAAAAATTATTTCTCGCGGCGCCTCCGTCTACGTTAAGTACGCTAAGGTTCTGCCCACAATCAGAACTCATTGCATCTGCGAGGTCTTTAATCTGGTATGCCAGCGCTTCAAGTGCGGCTCGAACAATGTGTGCCCGTGTGGTTCCTCTGGTGATTCCCGTGATTGTTCCGCGTGCGTCTGGCTGCCACCATGGCGCTCCAAGACCGGTGAACGCGGGAACAATATAGACGCCTCCGGTGTGAGGAACACTTTTCGCAAGGTATGAGGTTTCCTCGGCTGTTTGTATGAGACCTAACTCGTCGCGAAGCCATTGAATAAGAGCGCCGGCAACAAAGACCGATCCCTCAAGAGCATATTCGGTTTGTTTTTGCGTAGGCGGAGATGCCACAATAGTGGTTACCAGGTTATTTTTGCTGAGATGAGCAGAAGTGCCGGTGTGCAGAAGCATAAAGCACCCTGTCCCATACGTATTTTTTGCCTGTCCCGGCTCAAAACAGCATTGTCCAAAAAGCGCCGCCTGCTGATCTCCGGCAACTCCGGTGAGAGGAATACCTGCCGGAAGTCCCGGATAGCTTGTCTCTCCAAAAAAACTTGACGATGCACGCACTTCAGGAAGCATTGATTCAGGAATATCAAAGAGTGACAAGAGGTCTTTATCCCAACACCCTTCATGGATGTTATAGAGCATGGTCCGACTTGCATTGGTGGTGTCAGTTGCGTGTACAAGTCCGCCGGTAAGCACCCATATAAGCCATGTGTCAACGGTCCCAAAAAGGAGTTCTCCCGCTTCGGCACGCTCGCGAGTTCCTGCAACGTTATCCAAAATCCAGCGGATCTTACTTGCAGAGAAGTATGCGTCTGCAAGAAGACCGCATTTCTCGCGAATCATGGATTGCACGCGAGAAGAGCCGCAGAGTTGCTCTACAAGTTCGGAAGTTCGGCGACACTGCCACACGATAGCGTTGCAAACGGGGGCGCCGGTTGTGGGATCCCAGACCAAAGTTGTTTCTCGCTGGTTATCGATGCCTATTGAATCAATGCTTTGAGCATCAAGTCCGTGTTTGGTGATAAGTTCGGTGAGGGCTCCAATTTGGGAAAATAAAATGTCCTGAGGATTGTGCTCGACCCACCCGGGATGCGGATATATTTGCTGAAATGGACGCTGTACAAAGTCGACCACATGACCCTCGTGGTTGATAAGCACTGCCCTGGAAGAGGTAGTTCCTTGGTCAAGAGCAATAACGAATTTATCGCGCTGTTCAATTGTTGCCATGGTGTTCTCCTAGCCACTTCAAAATGTCGGAATATACCAAAGAACGATTGTCCTCACAGAGAATTTCATGGCGCATGTGCGGATATAAAACAGTGATGACATCCGCGACGCCAGCATTTTTAGTAAGTTTTGCTGCTTGGTACACGCCTTTTCCGGAGGCTCCAACCGGGTCGTCCTCACCGGCAATAAAAAGAAACGGCAGAGAAGACGGAATGTGAGAAGCCGCGGCCGGCGAGCAAGCCTCTTGAGTTAGTTTTGAAAGTGCGGCATACCCTCCGACGGAGAACATAAAACCGCAGAGAGGATCGGCATCATATGCGCGTACGTTGTCATTGTTATAGGATAGCCACTCATATCCGGTAGGGCCGGGGACTGCTTTGGAATAGGCGCCAACTCCGAGACCATCGACAAAGGACGAAGTGTAGGCAATGCCCTTTGTTTTGCAGAGATGATATGCAAGAAGAAAGCCAATGCGAGAAAGAAGGGGAGAAACACTTCCGGTTCCACACGCAATGACGCCGGAAAGACCCGTGCCGTATCTCCCCGCGTACGCACGGGCGATAAAGCTGCCCATGGAATGGCCAAAAAAGTAATACGGGAGAGAAAGGTCATAGTGCTGGCGCATATGCTGATGAAGGGTGTGTGCGTCTTCAATGAGTGCGTCCGCACCGTGCAAGGGATCGAGAACACCGTGGCTATCCGGAGTACTTGAGCGACCATGGCCAATGTGATCGTTTCCTGCCACGATGTACCCTGCGTCGCAAAGAGCGCGGGCAAAATCGTCGTAGCGAAGGATATGCTCGGACATGCCATGGTTTATCTGGACAATTCCGCGCGTGCACACGGTAGAAGAGGGCTGCCAAATGGTCGCAACCACTGTTGAGCTGCCGTTTGTTGACGGATATGAAAGTGTTTTTTGAATAAGGTGCTCGCTCATACAGACTCCTTTAATAGATGTATTCATTAATATCATGCTTGAAGAGCGTCGTCGTGTTTTAATAGGTTGAGCGGCTGCTCTTTTCCGTAGAAGGTAGGAGTATTGGCCATGTAGCATTTGCCTTATATCAACATAACGAGGAAAGACATCGTTACGATATTCAATATCGTGTGTATTGTATGTAGAAAATACCTCTTTTAACTGCAAACATAACAACGTACATTGCAATAATTTTTTGTAGTATCATTAGTGGTGATGATAGGGGGATGTCATCAGGTTTTGCAGATGGGGGACAGAGATGAGCGGAATAGGAGTTGAGGCAAGAGCCGAGCTTGGTTTAGGAAGAACGGTTGCACGACTGCTTCATGAGTCCGGCAAACGTCAAGTGGATCTTTGTGAGTTTTCCCACTGGTCGCGTGCGTATGTTTCCTATATATGCACGGAGCGACGCAAATGGCCATCTTTTGATAAGGCAAAGATTATTGCTGATTTCTTTGGCATGACGATGGATCAGCTGTGGGCAGAGCATCTGTTTGATATGCAGGAGTCCGGAGTAGAACTAAGTGATGACGACAGAATTGCATTAGAGCAATATCGCATCCCTTTTCGGTTTGTTGAAGCAGCTGCTTCGGCAGATGCGGCCTTTGCGTCTGCGTCGTTAGAACCTTCTGCGTATAAGACGCCTTATCCTGAACATATAGGATTTAAATAAAGATAGGCTTCTTGTAGATATAAAGTGGCATACTTTACTGGCAATAATTAATGATGTTGTTGGTTTAAAGGAGAACGCAATGGGCGGGCTTCACTGCTCTGACTGTGAGTTTTGTTCTTTCTGCTTCAATGATACGGTAGGAATGTACCAGGCAGCTTGCGCGCGCGGGTACACCCTTGCCGATCCTCATATACACCATGATATAGAACAGCATTTTGCAAAATCCGTCGATGCGTTTGTCCCTCTGATTGACCCCTTTGGCCGCGAATATCTCCGTAAATCTAATGTTTGTGATGAGTTTGTCCGAAAGTCGAGATAGCGGTATCCGTTATTGCCCCACGCCGCCGCACGCTTCCTCGTGTTTCTTAAGTGGTGTACAAGAAGAATGCCCTTCTCGCCACTGACTGAGGTACTGCCGTTAGCTGGGGTTCGGCAAGCCGAGGTTGCTGCCAATCGAAATCACCAGTAAACGCGATTTCTGCTAGCAAAATCCACCAGTAAACGAAGTTCTTCTCGCCATT
>ERZ772956.345-NODE-345-length-36559-cov-5.562322_pt1 | contig 36559 bp, 29 predicted proteins | sample MGYA00580683_ERZ772956 | MGnify/ENA primary metagenome ERZ772956 (study PRJEB29015, sample SAMEA2738077) | human oral metagenome | biome: human oral; feature: human-associated habitat; material: saliva | place: China | collected 2212 ... | reverse complement strand
ACGGCTCTTATTAACTGTTTAAATCTTTAAAAAATAAAAAAGAATGGAAAATATATATTGGGGGATGATTTTAATTGGAGTGATATAAATAATAAATTTATTGAAGAAAACGCTTTAGAAAAGAATGATTATGATGTATATTTGCTTGAATGGAAATGGCTTGATGGAGCAAATGATGTAAAGGCAGGATTTAATCAGTCTAATTATAAATTAAATATAGAAATAAAAGCGAAATCTTAAAATTGTGAAGGGAAAAGAAATGAAATATATATTAAAGTTTTTTAAATTGTGTTTTGTAATTATCTTTATTTTTCTCTTATCAATTAATTTGATTTTGCTTTTTTCAAAATATACATCGAAAGAGGGTTATCCTAAGATTTGGGGATATACATATTTTGAAGTTTTAAGTGGTAGTATGAGGGATGAAATAAATATTGGAGATATTGTTATTATAAAGCTTGCATCAGGATATGATGTTGGTGATGTTATAACGTATAAATCGAATAATAATTTTATAACTCATAGAATTGTGGAAATAAGAGAAAATAAAATAATTACAAAAGGAGATGCTAACAATGTTGTTGATGAACCTATATATAGGAATCAAGTTGTTGGTAAAGTTGTTAGAAATGTAAATAAACTAGGATTATATATCAAAGTTTTTACAGATGTTAAAGTTATTATTTTATTGTTTTTCATAATAATGCTTAGTGCTTATATAATTTCGGAAATTGAAACGGGGAATGGTCATAGTGAAGAAAGTCATGTATAGAAATTTTATTCTAGGAATTTTAATATTGATAATGATTGGAAGTGTTGCTACTTTAGCGAGATATATTAATAAAGTTTATGGAGTTGGAATTGCGCGTGCTGCATTATTTGGTAGTAGTACAAAAGTTGAATTAACTAATATAAAAGGAAAGCCAGCTGATAACACAATAATTCCTATTGAAGTAACAAATGTTAAAAATGGTAAAGTGTCAGAAGTTGCTCAAGAATTTACAATATATATTAATAGAAAATATGGTAAAAATTTACCTATTAATATTAACTTATATAAAGATAAAGAATGTAAACAATTAGTATATATGAATGATGATAAAGTTTATGCTGATAATGACTTTAAATTTATTGCAGGCAAAAGTCAAACTAAAACATATTACTTGAAAATAGAATGGCCTGCAGAATTATCAAGTAAGGATTATGCTTTTGAAATTGATTATATCTCGATTGACTTTAGAGTTATTCAAATTGATTAGGAGTGTATATGAAAAAGAAGTTTTTTATTATGTTGGTTATTATAATATTAGTAGTTATTTTAGGAGCTACTATTATCTTAGGAAGATATTTACAAGAACATCAAAAATCATCACTTTATGAAGCAGAAAATTTTTATTTTACTAGTGATTTATTAAAAGAAGAATCGGAGGTTTCTTTTTGGAAAGATGGGGTTACTAAATTAAAAATCAATTTCTCAAATAGTGCTGATAAATTAAGGTATACTAAATCAGATATTAATGCTGTAGTTAGATTGAGTGAGTTTATAGATAATAGGGAATTTGTAAAAAAGAGAGAAATTAATTTAACACTTGAAGGTGATAAAATTACTAACAAGGAGATAGTTTTTGATAATTTAGAGAAAGGCAATTATAAAATTGAAGCTATTACTTCTAGTCCATATGTCAAAAAATTAGAAGGAATATTTTCAATTGATTCGAATAATAATACTATTAAACATTTGGTAAATGATAGGGCGGATAGTACAGTTCTAATGTTAAAAATAAGTACTATAGATTATGAGGGGAATATAAAAATTAAGTTTCCGGATGGATTATATCCTGATAATAATGAAGATGCTTTTAAAGATGTGGATATTGATAATTCTAAAGAAGTAATTGTAAAGTTCAAACATCATTCTAGTTATACTTATAAATTTTATAAAAAAGATCCTAAGAAAATATTTAAAGCGGATGATTTTGAAGTAGGAGGAGTATGATGAAGAGTAGATTTAAGTGGTTAATAGGCATTTTAATTTTATTGTTATTGGGCATTATAATTTTAGTACCTAGAATATATACTTTATGTGTAGATGTTGGCATCTCTCAAAATGATTTTTTTGAAGCAAAGATTTATGATAATGCTCAATATGATTTGGGTGGTCCTGGATTACAGTTGACAGAGCAAGGTGTTGATATAACTGCATGGAATTATAGTAATAGTAAATATTTGAAGGTTACTACTAATGTGCCACAGAATGATGGAAGTTCTAACTTTATTATAGGTATTACATTGCCAAGAGAGTTTTATTTTTCAGTAAATAAATTTCTTTTACCTACTGGATGTAGTAAGGTGGAATTTGAAAAAAATAATGATTTTACTGTAAATACTAATTATACATATCAAGTTAATAAGCATAGTGGTACTGTATATTATACAGTAAATCCTGGAATTAGAACAATTACAATTCAATTGGAAATTAAATATGATCTTGAGCTTTGGAATAAGCTTGGGAAGAGTTTAATTAATCAAAAGGACGAAAAATCAATTGTTGTTAAATTATACAATAAGCAAACTGAAATGAAAGAAATATTGAAAAAATCGGTTAATAATGTTTATTCATCTGAAGAATATACTATGGTAACAGGAGCTATTCCATATGTTAATGATAAAAGAAACGAAGCTAATGTAGAGCTTCTTTATAAGAATAGAAAAACGGATATTGTAAAAACTAGTATATATGTAATGGCTAAAGCGCAAAATCATATGAAAGTTTTTTTTAAAGAGCTTAGATTTAAAGTGCAATTGCCTGAATTTGTTGATAAAGAAAATAAAAAACATTATATGACAATTAATAAATCGAGTATTAAATTTTCTTTAGATACTGGAGGAATAGCAGAGTATACGATTGATGATAGTGATGTAGATAATGGTAATACAACTATTATTATTAAGAATATATATTATGAGACAAAGGGTGAAAGAATTTTTATATGTTCTTTCAATCCTCCGGAATTCGAAAACTTGGGAGATGTGAGTTTAATTACTTTTAAAAGATTGGCTTTAAATGTATATGCAGTAGATAATACTGGAGAAGAACATGTTATAGCAAGAACTTATTCGAGACCGATTAATTATTGGATGAAGTCAGAGGAAAAAGTTGAAGCAATTTATAATTATCGAACAGTATCATATTTAAATGGATTGGAAAATAATGTTGTTGGATTAGGTGCTTTTTATTTAAGAAATTCTGGAACTGCTGATTCTAATAAAAAGCATATTCATATTACTTTTGATACTTATAATACTGGATATATGCAAGTTGTTTCTATAAATTTACCTATAGTTGCTAATAAGGAAGAAGTTGAAGTTAAATATCATTTAGTGGATGAAAATAATACGTTGATATATAAAGATGAACATGGTAATTATATTCCTGACAATGAAAGAGGGCTTAATTGTGAATTAAGTATTAAATTAACTCCTAAGAAGAATGCTGACAGGTGTTTATATTTTAATAGAAATTTATTACCAGAAAAAGAAAGAAAATATTTTTTAAAAGAAGTAAAATATGATTTAGGTGAAATTAAGGCGGGTGAAGAATTATATGTATCATCTGCTAGACAGCAAAATCATTATACAGGAAATTATTCTGGATATGTAAAATATAAAACAAAGGCTGATAAAGAAGCTATGACTTCTTCAAAGATAATAATAAGTTCAGATGGATTGGAAGATAAAGAATATACTACTAATACATATTTTTCAAAAGAAGCTCAATCACAATATATGATTAATGAATTACGAATTAATGGAGGAAATTCAAACGTAGAGGTTATTTCAGGAAATTCAATAAATATAGGAGCAGATTTAGAAGTAATAAGATATCCATATGGATATGTCCCATGGATTAAAAATATAGTTATAGGATTATTATTACCGTATAATATAACTCCTAATAAAGAATCTATAATTTTAAAAACTGTTAATAATGATAATATAAAACCATTAAAAGTAGAAAGTGAAGAAATATATAATGGTTATAAAATGTGGAAAGTTTATGCGCCTTCAGATATTATAATAGGATATTTTGATGAGAATTTCGGACCAGTAAAAGATGGAAAATATATGAAAATAGATCTTCAGTTAGACGTGAATTCAAATGCTGAGGCTCAAACTATTAATTTAAATAAAATGTTATATCTTGCTACTGCAAAAACTGATGAAATGGAGCCTATTTTAAATGGTGCTGGTGGTTCATATTTTTGGACGAGAAAAAAAGATGAGTATGACTTAAATGGAAATGGACAGAGGGATGATGTTATTGCTGGAGCAAATCTATCAGATAAATTATCTTTCAAAATAATTCCACAAACAGACTTTTTTAGTATTAATGATTCAATTAGTGTAAATAGTGGTCCTTCTGTTAAAAAGGTTGAAATGGCTAAAAAAGATGATTTATTAAATTATAAATTGCATTTAAAATTTAATGAAAATGCTTATTTTGATAATTTTAAATATTATATACCAATACCTAAGAAAAATAGTGCAACGGATAAATATTTGATTAAATCTAAAGATGATTTTTATGATTTAGTTTTAGATAGTAAAGTAGAGCTTCCGGATAATGATATATATAAAATTTATTATACTACTAAAAAAGGTGTTAATATTGATAATGCTGAAACTGTTGATTGGCTTGAAGAAAATCAAATTACTAATTTTAATGATGTTACTATGATGAAAATAACACAAAAGAAACTTGGCTTAATGAGTGGCAGTGATACAGAATTAAATGTAAAATTAAGATATTTGGGAAATGATTTTGAAAAAGAGTTTGGCAATAAAATTGAGTTTCACTCTGCTGGTAATTTGAGATATGTTATTAATGGTAATGCAACAGAGGGTATATTTGGAACAAATGGTGTTACTATTGATGCAAAAGGTGTTAAAGAGTTACCTGATATAACATTAACAGCAGCACCTGATAGGATTCCTTTAATTTCAAATAATAGTAATTTTAATATAGAATATATGGGAAGATTTGGCTATTGGAGTAAGTTGCATAAATTAAAAATTGTTAATGTTGAAACAAATAATGTTGAATTAAAAACTAAAGAAGAAATTAATAGTAATTTAGATGTTGACAGTACTGTTGCAAATAAAACTTTTGCTATTAGATTGAAAGTTGATGATGAGGATTTTTGTGATATATTATCAAATAAAGATTATTCTAATTTGCGTAAAGAGCTTACTTTAGGAAAAGGTAGCCATACTGCATGGCAATATGACATATATAATGCTAATAATTTGTCGGATGATATTACTAATAGATATATAATTATAACATATCAGAGTGATAATGGATTAACGTTAAAACAGAAAATTATAATAAATAGGGAATTGAAAGCTGCTGAAAATCCTATTTCATCAGTGGTTGCTGGACAAAGATATAGATTGTTTGACGATGATGATGGTGATGTGACTTTAATAAAAAAGAAATCAGCTTGTACTGCTCAATTTGTTTTAAATTATGTACCAAATTTTTATAATCAAAAGAAATTGAAATTGGATAAGAAGTTGCCGGTAGGAACGAAGATTATCTTTTATGATTATGTGAAAAAAGAAAATCCTACATATTGGTATTATAGGGTTGAGAATGAAACTGATACTATTAATATTGCTGATTTTAAGAAAATGGGATATACAAGTCAAAAATACAATAATTTGGATGAAGGTAATTATATTAAAGAAGTATATATGATGACATTTGATTTTAAAGATGTGAAAAATAATACTTTAAATGAAATAAAAGCTAAAATAGAAATGGATAGCTTGAAAGTTGAAAAATATGTTACTGCTGAAATAGATATTAGAATTGAAGATGATTATATATTTGATTTAAATGGAATTCCTGATAAAATTGATATTGGGGATAAGATTAACTTAGATTATAATGTAAATTTAAATGGTAGTGGAATAAACACATATTTTGAAAATAAGAGATTAGCATATGTTATAACATTTGATGATGAGATGCCTGACGATACATCTCTTGTAATTGGTGATAAAGCAAGTACTAGTGAATTAAATTCACGAAATCAATGTATAATATATGCAAAAAATGTAAATGAAGAGCCTGTTAAGAAAACTTTTTTCAAATTAGAATTTAAAAGTAAATTGAAAAAGTCAAAATATAATGTGAAAATTGATTTAATGCTATCTGGTGCAGATGATTATGATCAACCTTTTATGGGAGATATTCTTGCAACTAAAAATGTTGTTGTGGAGAATAAAATTATTGAAAATCCATCATTAAAAATTATTGATTTAACTAAGAGAGTTTTATCTAAGAGTGATTTGAAAAATAATCAATTGTTGAAACTGAAATATCTTAAAGAGAATAATTTTACAATATCATTGGAATTGCAAAAGAAAGTTGGAAATGATTATAATTTAGTAAGTGATAAATTGATTAGTGTTGCAGGAAAAACTGACAATGTTGATGGTGTTTTTTATATCGATTTAAATAATGGCGACAATAATTTGGGATTAAAGTTTTCTGAGTCAATGGATACAGGGACTTATAGGTTGTTGATTAAAGTTAAGAAATCAAATGGTAGCATAATTTATGAAATTCCATATTCATTTATTGTGAGGGATGATATAAAGGATGATTGATACTGTGATTTGAGACTATTGACTTTGAAATTGAATATGCTATAATTAGTTCATCAAACATTATGGAAGAAAAAGTAAAGTAAGGGTCGTTAGTAGGGATAATTAGTCATGGACTGAAAGCTAATTTTAATGGATTTATTTGAAAAACTACCTTCTTAGGCTGATGAATAAGTCAGACGTATTGCTGCGTTAAGGCGATTAAATTAAGTTAAAAATCCGGGTGGAACCGTGCTATATATTAGTACCCCAGAGAATAGATTTAATATTTTTATATGATCTATTTTATGGGGACTTTTTTTATACCATAAAATAGTGATGGAAAGGATTGTAATATGATAAAGGTTACTTTAAAAGATGGCTTTATTAAAGAAGTTGAGAGTGGTATTTCTGTAATAGAGCTTGCAGGTCAAATTAGTGAGGGATTGGCTAGAGTTGCAACAGCTGGAAAGATAAATGGAGAAGTTGTTGATTTAAGAACTACAATTGAAAATGATGCTAATGTTGAAATTTTGACTTTTGAAAATGATATTGAAGGTAAGAAGGCTTATTGGCATACAACTTCACATATTATGGCACAAGCGGTTAAAAGACTTTATGGTGATTCCGTGAAATTAGCAATTGGTCCATCAATTGATGAGGGATTTTATTATGATTTTGATTCTGATGATAAGAAGATTTCTCAAGTTGATTTCGAAGTTATTGAGGCTGAGATGAAAAAGATTATTAAGGAAAATTTGGAAATTAGTAAGTTTGAATTACCAAGAAGTGAAGCTGTTGAATTGGCAGAAAAACTAAAAGAGCCTTATAAGGTTGAGCTTATTAATGATTTACCAGAAGATGAAGTTATTTCTTTTTATAAACAAGGTGAATTTACAGATCTATGTGCAGGTCCACATTTAATGAGTACAGGAAAAGTTAAAATTGTAAAATTGCTTAAAGTTGCAGGTGCTTATTGGAGGGGAAGTGAGAAGAACAAAATGCTTCAAAGAGTTTATGCTATTTCTTTCCCTAAACAATCAATGCTTGATGAATATCTTCAAAAACTTGAAGAGGCCAAAGAGAGGGATCATAGAAAATTAGGAAAAGAACTTGGGATTTTTATGATTTCCGATTTAGTTGGAAAAGGTTTTCCGATGTGGCTTCCAAATGGATTTTTATTAAGAAGAGCTTTATCTGATTATATTATGGATAAAGAATTGAAGTTTGGATATAAACATGTTTTAACACCATCTCTTGGTAGTGTTGATTTATATAAAACTTCTGGACATTGGGATCATTATAAAGATGATATGTTCCCTGTAATGGAAATGGATAATGAGGCATATGTTTTAAGACCAATGAATTGTCCTCATCATATGATGATTTATAAAAATTTCTTACATTCATATCATGATTTACCACTTAGAATAGCTGAGGTTGCACATGATTTTAGATTTGAAGATAGTGGAACATTGGTTGGGCTAGAAAGAGCTAGATGTTTTACACAAGCTGATTCACATATTTTCTGTAGACCTGATCAAATAAAAGATGAAGTTAAAGCAGTTATTGAGTTAATTCTTTCTACTTATAGGGATTTTGGTTTTAAAAATTATAAGTTTAGATTATCTTTAAGAGATCCTGAGAATAAGGAAAAATATTTTGATAATGATGAATTATGGAATAAGAGTGAAAATGAATTAAGAGAAGTTTTAAATGAGCTTGGTGTTGATTTTTACGAAGCTAAAGGTGAAGCGGCTTTTTATGGTCCTAAACTTGATGTTCAAGTTATTAGTGCTTTAGGTCATGATATAACATTATCAACTTGTCAACTTGATTATCAATTGCCTGAAAAGTTTGAACTTGAATATGTTGATGAAAATGGTGATAAAGTTAGGCCTGTTGTTATTCATAGAGCTATTTTTGGTTCTCTTGATAGAGTTGTAGCATTTTTACTTGAAGAGACTAAAGGTAATTTACCTGTATGGCTTGCTCCTGTTCAAGTTAAAGTTTTACCTATTAGTGATAAATTTATTGATGAAGCTAAAAAGGTTTATGAAGCTTGCTTTAATGCTGATTTAAAAGTTGAACTTGACGATAGAGCTGAGAAAATTGGGTATAAAATTAGAGAGGCTCAAACACAAAAGATTCCATACATGTTAATTGTTGGAGCTAAAGAAGTTGAGACAAATACTGTTTCTATTAGAAAGAGAAGTGAAGGTGAAATTGGATCTTTAAGTATTGAAGATACAGTTGCAAAAATTAAACAAGAAATTGAAAATAAAAGTTTATAAAATAAAGCAGTGATTTTTAAAATCACTGCTTTTGTAATATTATGTTATTTTTTGAAATAATATTGTAGTAATACTTTAAAAATAGGCTATTTTATGATATTATATCTTGGAATGTTTATGAATTACTTGTAAACATAGAAAAATATGGGAGGTAGTGAATTGTCAAAGGAACTTTTGAACTATATTGGATTTGATTTAAATACTATTCCATCTGAATTAGTAGCTGAAAAGCCTAAATTGACAATCTCAGATGCTAAAGATGAGGCTGATATTTATAGAATTTATAAATATGTAGCTGTTAAAGATATTGATATTTTTATTAGTACAACTGATAGAACTACTCCGATATCTGAAAGATACAAGAAATCTTTAGCACTTGATGAATATGTAAAACAAAATCCTGAAGAATTCAATGATGTGATGGATAAAGCATCATTATTAGATATATTAAATTTTGAAAAAATGCAAAAAAAATTAAATACTAAAATGCCTTTTTTTATTAAGTATGATGATAATTATTTATGGCAAATTTTTTATTCGACTGAGGATAAGAAATATTATATGTTGTTTCCTGCAAAAGAAGGAAAAACATCGGTATTATTTTATTTAATAAAGAAAAAATTGACTGATCCGGAATTTAAAGTATTTATTCCAATTTGCAAAATGAGTTACTGTGAAGATCTTTTGACTCGAAAAGAAATTAATGAACTTGAAAATTATATATGGTCTTTTACAAAAAATTGGTGCAATGTTTTTGAAGTTTATCATGATGTAGAAAATGATAAAGTTTATAAGAATTTTATTATTGGAGAAACAGCTTTATTTACAGGTTTTAAAACCAAATATAGAGTTAAAATTGAAACAAGGAGTGAGGCACTTAATTTTTATACCTTGGTTAAAGCTTTGTTTATTTTAGCGACTGAGACGCATAATGCTTTTCCGATTGAAACAGCTGTTGATAAAAAGGGTGAATTGATTTTTAAGTATAAAGGTAAGCAGATTACTATACAGAATATTTCTAAATTCATTTCTAAACAATATAAAGATATGTTGGAGACGAGAGTTTCTATTAATTCTGATATTGAAAGTATTAAACTTAAGATTTCAAAACTTAAGGAACAAATTAAAACTGATAATGTAAATTATGTTTATTATGAAAAACAGATTGTAATGTTTTTGGAGTGTAAGCAAAGTTTCTTTAAAAAAGTTAGATATTTTTTTAAAAAGAATAAGGCTATTCCTATTGAGAAGATTGAACAAGCCATTGATGTGAATAATGATGTTGCTGATGAGAAAAATGATAGCTATAGAGCTAGGGACATTAAAGATGATAAAGAAAGATTAAAAATTCTGGATGGTATTTCATCGAAAAGGGCTAAGGCTAATAAGGATGTATATACTTTGTCTGATTTGGTTGGTTTATGTAATGATTTACGTGAATATGAGCAAATTTACAGTAACTTACAAGCTGACCATAGAGCTTTATTGTTGAAAAAGACAAATTTGGATAAAAAAATTGAAAATGCTAAAAATTATATAGAAGAAATTGAAAAGCATAAGAAGAGTATTTTTGAATTTTGGAAATTTACTAATAAGGATAAAATTGAAGAGTTACATGAGGGGTCATCATTTGGACTTGGTAATGAAAGTACTAATAAAATTGATCCTGGATTTAATATTGAGGACGATTTAGAAGAATTTGCTCAAAAGGTTGATGAACTTCAGAGAAGAAAATTATCTGTGAATGAATGTGATTCTTTGTTTGCAACACAATATATTATTGAGACAATTAATGCAATTTTGGATGAACGTGAAAAAACCGAAAATGGTGAATTAAAGAAGACTAAAGTTGCTGGTAGAAAAAATAAGTCTGAAAAGATAATTGAAAAGCAGCTTGAAGAATTAAAGAATAGTTATGATGAAAATATTAAGGCTGAAATCTTTGGAAATTTAATGGAAGATAGAACAAAGGTACAAGTCTTAAATAATAAGGAATATAGAGAAAATTCTAGAAATATTTATGCTGTGCTTGGAATTAATGATTTGACTACTTTTGAAGAGTATAAGAATTCTTGTGAGGATTTGATTAATTATTTAAATGAAGCATTTGTTAAAATTAAGTCTGTTCAGGATGTTCCGGTTTATTATCCATATAGTGATGGATATGTTATCGGTGATTTAAATCCGAGAGAGATTTTGAAGGATAAGGAAGTTTTTAAAATTTATAGAACTATTACTAATAATGATATGCATATTTTGTATTTTAGTAATATTATTTATTTTTATAATAATAATAAAACTTTGCCGCTTGGTATGGATGTATCAACTAGAGTGTTGATGAAACCACAGGAGTTTAGCGAAGAGAAAATAACTGAATTTAATATTATTTTGGAAGATGGACCATTTAATGTGGAAATCAGAGAAATAGAATTAATAGAGGATGCTAGTAAAGAATAGGAGGCTAATATAATGGCAAATTATATTGAAATTGTTAAAAAATATAATCAAGAACATTTATTAAAATATATTGATTTAATACCTACAGATGAAGGAAAAAAAGATTTAATTAGTGATATTGAAAAAATTGATTTTGAAAGATTGAAACAACTTTATAGTTTAAGCAATCAAAATTTTAAAAATACTATGAAAGCTGTAATGCTTGAGCATATTAGAGTTTTTGATAAAGATAGATTTTCTGATGAAGAAAATAGAGAAATTTTGAAAATTGGCGAAGATATTATAGCAAATAATCAATATGCAGTTGTTACAATGGCTGGAGGACAAGGTACAAGACTTGGACATAAGGGTCCTAAAGGTACATTCATATTAAATGTAAAGCCTGAGCCAAAGAGTTTATTTCAAATTATTGCTGAAAATTTAATTAAAACTAATAATAAATATGGAATTATTTTAAATTGGTATATTATGACTAGTACTGAAAATAATGATGAAACTGTGAAGTATTTTGAAGATAATAATTATTTTGGGTATAATAGTGAGTATGTTAAATTTTTTAAACAAGGAAATTTGCCATTGCTTTCTGAAGCTGGAAAACTTGTAGTTAATAGTGAATATCGTATTAAATATGCTGCTTCTGGAAATGGAACGATTTATGAAGCAATGCTTAATGATGGAATTATTGATGATATGAAGAAAAAAGGAATCAAATGGGTATTTATTGGTTCTGTTGATAATGCATTATTAAATATGGTTGATCCTATGTTACTTGGATTAACTAAGAAGAGGGGAACTGAAATCGCTTCAAAAACTATTGTGAAAAATAGCCCTTATGAAAAAGTAGGAGTATTTTGCAAGAAAAATGGAAAACCAGGTGTTATTGAATATTCTGAAATTCCTGAATCATTAATTGAAGAAGTTGATGAACATGGTGAGTTAATGTATGGTGAGTCTCATATCATGTGTAATTTATATACACTTGATGCTATTGAAAAAATAGCTAATGTGGAATTGCCATATCATAGTGCACATAAAAAAGTTGATTTTATGCAAGAAGATGGAAATATGTTTTTTGCTAAAGAACCTAATGGATATAAATATGAAGCATTTATATTTGATGGATTTGAACTATTTGATGATATTACATTATATAGGGGCAAGAGGGAAGAAGATTTCGCACCTGTAAAAAATGCAGAGGGGGTTGATAGTCCTGAAACTGCAGCTAAATTGTATAATGATTTTTGGTTTAAAAATTAATTGTTAATAAATTAATTTGGAGGAATGATTATGAATGATATTAAAGATGCTATGATACTTAGTTTGTATTCATTAGATGAAACAATTGCAAAGGATTTTTTAATTAAATATAAATATCCTTGGGAGGCACTTGCGGATATTAAGGAATATGTTTTAGAACTTGGAGATTCTTTGAATTTGGATGAATATGAAAAAAGAAATGATGATGTATGGATTCACAAAACAGCTAAAATATATGATTATACTACAATTATTGGACCTTGCATAATTGGTAAGGATACTGAAGTTAGACCTGGAGCATTTATAAGAGGTAGTGCAATTATTGGAGATAATTGTGTTGTTGGAAATTCTACAGAAATAAAGAATGTGATATTATTTAATAATGTTCAAGTTCCTCACTATAATTATGTTGGTGATTCTATACTTGGATATAAAGCTCATATGGGAGCTGGTTCTATTACATCAAATGTAAAAGCTGATAAATTAAATGTTGTTATAAAAGAAAATGGAAATGAAATTATAACAAATCGTAAGAAAGTTGGAGCTTTTTTAGGGGATTTCGCTGAAATTGGTTGTAATAGTGTATTGAATCCAGGAACAGTTATTGGAAAAAATTCAAATGTTTATCCATTATCTTGTGTAAGGGGTGTTGTTCCACCTGATTCGATTTTTAAAAATGCTAAAGATATTATAGATAAAATTAGGAGATAAAATGCTTAATTCAAAATTTGTACATTTACATTTACATACTGAATATAGTTTGCTTGATGGAGCTAATCGTATTAAAGATTTGCCAATTAGAGCAAAGGAGCTTGGTATGGACGCAATGGCAATCACTGACCATGGCGTTATGTTTGGATGCATTGATTTTTATAAAGCTTGTAAAGCAAATGATGTTAAACCTATTATTGGGTGCGAAGTTTATGTAGCACCCGGTAGTAGGTTTGATAAAGTTTTGGACAAAAGTGTTAAATACAATCATTTGATTTTACTTGCAAAAGATATGCAGGGATATAGAAATTTGTGTAAACTTGTTTCTAGTGGTTTTACTGATGGTTATTACTATAAGCCTAGAATTGATAAGGAAATTTTAGAGAAATATCATGATGGATTAATTTGTTTAAGTGCGTGTCTTGGTGGTGAAGTGCCGGGACATTTCCTTAATGGGCAGGATGAACTGGCTAAAAATTCAGCATTGTGGTTTAAGAATTTGTTTGGTGAAGATTATTATTTAGAAGTTCAAGCGAATACAATGAAGGAACAGTATCTTGTTAATCAAAAATTGTTTAAATTGTCTAAAGAAATTGGTGTTCCTTTAGTGGCTACAAATGATTCACATTATTTGAAAAAAGAAGATGCATACAATCATGAAGTTTTACTATGTATTCAAACGGGCAAGAGGATGAGTGATCCTGATAGAATGAAATTTAAAACTGATGATTTTTATGTGAAATCTCCAGAAGAAATGATGGAATATTTCAAAGATGTGCCTGAAGCAATTGAAAATACAGTTAAGATTGCTGAAAAATGCAATGTGGAATTTGAATTTGGACATACAATTTTACCAAATTATGATGTACCTGAAGAATTTGAAAGTCATTATGATTATTTTAAGAAATTGTCGTATGATGGTCTTCATAAGAGATATGGTGAGGAGTTATCTCAAGAAATAATTGATAGAGCCGAGTATGAACTTGGAACAATTAGTAAGATGGGATTTGTTGATTATTTCTTAATAGTGTGGGATTACATTAATTTTGCTAAAACACATGATATACCTGTTGGACCTGGTAGGGGTAGTGGTGCTGGTAGTGTTATTGCTTATGCTTTGGAAATTACTGATATTGACCCATTAAAATATGGATTGATTTTTGAGAGATTTTTAAATCCAGAGAGAATAAGCATGCCGGATTTTGACGTGGATTTTGATTATGAAAAACGTCAGGAAGTTATTGATTATGTTTCTAAAAAATATGGTCATGATAATGTTTCACAGATTATTACTTTTGGTACGATGTCTGCAAGAATGGTAATTAGAGATGTTGCGAGAGTGCTTGATTTTTCTTATGCTGAAGCGGATAAACTTGCTAAAATGATTCCAAATGATTTGCATATTACTATAAAAAAGGCAATGGAAGTTAATAGAGAATTAAATGATATTTATGAAAGTGATGAAAGAGTAAAAGAATTACTTGATATTGCAATGGCTCTTGAGGGGCTTCCTAGACAGGCTTCTACACATGCATGTGGTATTATAATAGCTAAAGAGCCTGTTGTGAATTATGTACCACTTTATGCAAGGGATGATATTATTTCAACACAGTATATCATGACTACACTTGAAGAACTTGGTCTTTTGAAAATGGACTTCTTAGGACTTAGAACTCTTACTGTTATTAGAGATTGTAAGGAACTTGTTAAAAAGAATCGTGGTATTGATGTTGAATTTGATAGTGAGATGAATGATCCTTTAGTATTTAAAAAATGGCAGGATGGTGAATCAGTTGGTATATTCCAGTTTGAAAGTCAGGGCATGACTAATTTCATGAAGGAACTTAAACCGGATTGTTTGGAAGATATTATTGCTGGAGTGTCACTTTATAGACCTGGTCCAATGGATCAAATTCCTAGATATATTGCAAATAAAAAAGATATGGAACACGCTGTTTATACTCATGATAGTTTAAAACCTATTTTGGCAGTTACATATGGTTGTATGGTTTATCAAGAACAAGTTATGAAAATTGTTACTGATTTAGCGGGATATTCACTTGGACGTTCTGATTTAGTTAGAAGAGCAATGGGAAAGAAAAAGCTTGATGTAATGGCAAAGGAAAGAGAAATTTTTGTTAATGGTAAGCTTGATGAAAATGGAAATGTTGAAATCCCAGGTTGTGTTAGAAATGGAATTGATGAAGTTTCTGCTAACAAAATTTTTGATGAAATGAGTGAATTTGCTAAATATGCGTTTAATAAATCACATGCTGCTTGTTATGCAGTAGTTGCTTATCAAACTGCTTATTTAAAAACTTATTATCCTGCTGAATTTATGGCGGCTATGCTTAATAGCTTTTTAGGAAATTTGGATAAGATACCTATATATGTTGATGAATGTAGAAAAATCGGTGTTGAGATATTAAAACCTGATATAAATAAGAGTTTTACGAAATTCACTGTTGAAGGAAATAAAATTAGATTTGGACTTGGATCAATAAAAAATGTTGGAATTGCAGCTGTTGATTCAATTACTTCAGAAAGAAGTAAAAATGGTGATTTTGTCGATTTTGGCGATTTTTGCGAAAGAATATACGGAGAATCTGTAAATAAAAAATGTATTGAAAGTTTAATTAAAGCAGGAGCATTCGATATTTTTGGGAAGACTAGAAGTACATTAATTGCATCGTTTGAAACAATATTGGATACTGTTGGATATTCTAAAAGTAAGGGAAATGAAAATCAGGTTTCAATGTTTGATTTATATACTGATGATGATGCATTGCAAAAAATCAAATATGAATATATTGAATTACCGGAATATGATTATAAGGAATTTTTATCTATTGAAAAAGAGATGCTTGGAATCTATATTTCTGGACATCCACTTGAAAAGTATAAAAAATTGATTAGTGAAAAGACAGATTTTAATTCATTGATTGTTCAAAAGTTTTATAATCAAGAAAATGATGATGGTGAAGATATTATTGAAGATAATAAAATGGTGAAAATTGCTGGAATTATTACAGCTGTTAAAAAGAAATATACTAAGAATAATAAAATAATGGCATTTGTTACTATTGAAGATTTGTATGGAAGTCTTGAGATGGTAGTGTTTGATTCTGCATATTCTAGATTTTCTAATTTATTGTATGATGAAAATATTATTTTGGTAAATGCTAGAGTGTCTGTCAGATCTGATCAGGATTTGTCAATTGTAGTTAATTCTGTTTCAGAACTTGAGAATGTAAAAGAGAGATATATGGATATTGAAGTATATAAATTATCTGATTCTCAGAAAGCATTGCTTAGAAAGTGGATTGTTGAAAATAGAAAGAATGATGGAGATGTTGAAATTTTTGTTTTAAATGGTGAAAATCAAGAACATTTAAGTTGTGGTAGAGTATTGCTTAACAATAATTCGTTTAATAAATTTAAAGAAATTGTTGATGAAAATTATTATAAAATAAGTATCAAAGAATAGTATAATAATTGTGTTTACTATGTTAAAATATTACTATTTTACTTGTAAATAATTTCTAAAATTGTTATACTTATTGTAAGTTATTTTAGGAGGCTATATATGGAAAAGAAAAAAGAAGTAATAGAAGTTGAAAATGTTGAAAAAACAGCAGAAGTAGAAAAAGCAGATACGATTCAAATATCTGATGAAGTTGTTGCAGTTATTGCTGGAATGACAGTTGCAGAAGTTTCAGGAGTAGCTGAAATGGCAGGTGGTTTTGCTGGAGGTATTTCAGAAGTATTTAGTGGCAAAAAGAATATGGCTAAGGGAATTAAAGTTGAAATTAATGATAAAAGTGTTGTAATAGATGTTAATATCATTGTTGAATATGGTTCAAGAATTCCAGATGTTGCTTTTGATATTCAAAAAAGAATTAAAGCATCTGTTGAAAATATGACAGGTTTAAATGTTGAACAAGTTAATGTACATGTTCAAGGTGTAAGCACAAAAATATTAAAAAATGAAGAAGAAGATTCAAAAGAAAATACTGAAAATAAATAATATTCAGGAGGAAGAATGAAAATTATTGATAAGGTTACGTTAAAAATATTTTCATTTATAATGTTGATAATATCTATTGTATTATTTATGATATCAATACAAATACTACAAGAATCTATTTTTGGTGTTTTAATATCAAGATTATTTACAATGGTTACAGCTGGACGTACAATATTAATTATTGTTTCTATAGTATTATGCTTGTTATCAGTTAAATGTTTGTTTTTTACATATTCAAGAAAAGATAGAAATTTTGAAGATGATGTAAATGATGAAATAGAAAATGATACAGGAATTTTATTAGAAAATGATGATGGTAGAGTATTAATAACTAGAAGAACCATTAGATCATTAGTGAATAGTGTTATACTTAGAACTGATGAGATAATAGATGCTAAGATTATTGTAGATATTAATATTGATAATGAAGTTAGTGTTAAATTGGCAATTGATGTAATTCAAGGTGTTGCTATTAAAAATGTTACATCAAAACTTCAAAGTGATATTAAAAATATGGTGAAAGAAACAACTGACATTACTATAAAATCAGTTGATATTGATGTTAAAGAATATATTGATATTGATTCAAATGAAGATGATGAAGATACTATTGATGAAATTGATGATATGGAAACTAATGCTAAGAAATCAAGAAAATAAGGAGAAGAGATGGCGGATAATAATAAATATGATAATGATTTTTTGAGATTTTTTTCGAAAAATTTTGGTGCCATATTAGGAGCAATAGTTGGTATAATTATAGCGTTTACAGCTTTTTATAAATTTGTTATTTATATAGCAATTATAGTGTTATGTTCTTGGTGTGGTTATTATTTGCAAAAAAATAAACTTAAAATTAAAGAAATATTAAAGAGATTAGTAGAAAGAATGTAGGAAAATAGTATGAATAGATCACAGAATAGGGAACAAGCTTTTAAGTTGTTATATAGCATGGCTTTTTTGGATAAAGAACTTGATATTGATGAACAAATTGAATTGTTTCTAGATGGTGAAAACATAACAAATAAAAACACTATTGAATATGTTAATTTAGTTATAAAAGGCGTTAATGAACATAGCAATGAAATTATTGATTTAATATTAAAAAATATAAGAAAAGAATGGACAATTGATAGAATTTCAAAAATAGATTTGGCTTTATTAAAGTTATCAATTTATGAAATTAAATTTGCTAAACTTCCTTTTAAAGTTGTGATTAACGAGGCTTTGGAACTTTCAAAAAAATATGGTGATAAAAAGTCAAAATCTTTTATAAATGGTGTTTTAGCTAGTATTGTTAAAGAAGAAATAGTATAAAGCAGTGAAGCACATAATTGAATTATTATGTGCTTTTCTATATTATAGAGGGATTTTATAATATAAAAATTAGATTGGAAAAGATATGGACATTGAAGCAATTAGTGTAGAAGAATTAAATAAATATATTAAAGATAAATTGGATAATGATGAATATTTAAATAATGTTTTAGTTAAGGGTGAAATTTCAAATTGTAAGTTACATTATACTGGTCATATATATTTTACATTGAAAGATGAGAAATCATTAATAAAATGTATAATGTTTAAAAGTTATGCTGCACATCTTTCATTTGTTCCTAAGGATGGGATGAAAGTTCAATTATTTGGAAGTGTTCAAGTTTTTGAAAGGGATGGCGTTTATCAAATATATGCTAAAGCAATGAAGGAAGATGGTATTGGAACACTTCATGAACAATTTGAAAAATTGAAAAAGAAATTGGAGATGGAAGGACTTTTTGATCAGGAACATAAAAAGAAAATACCGGAGTTTCCTAAAGTTATAGGCGTATTGACATCTTCAACTGGTTCGGTTATTAAGGATATTATAAATGTATCTACTAGAAGAAATCCAAATGTTTATATTAGATTATTGCCAGTACCTGTTCAAGGTCCTGGAGCTTGTGATAAAATTGCAGAAGCTATTAAATATATGAATGAAGAAAAGTTAGCGGATGTGTTAATTGTTGCAAGGGGTGGTGGATCTCTTGAAGATTTATGGCCGTTTAACGAAGAAGTTGTTGCAAGAGCAATATACGATTCTGAAATCCCGGTAATATCTGCAGTTGGACATGAAACTGATTTTTCAATATCTGATTTTGTTGCTGATTTAAGGGCACCAACACCATCTGCTGCTGCTGAATTAGCAGTTCCAAATATTGATGATGTTAAGTATACGATTGATCAATATGAAAATCAGTATAAAGTTTTATTAAAGCGAAAAGTTCAATTGATGAGAGCTAAATATGAAATGATAATGGAAAATAAGAGTTTTAAAAATCCTTTATTAATTATAGAAAACAAGACCTTATTGGTTGATAAAATTGAAAAAGAAATTATGGATTTATTTAAAAATATTGTTCAAAAGAAAGAAGCTAGATTCAATGAATTAGTTGTTGGAATAGATGCTTTAAGTCCTTTGAAAACATTGCTTAGAGGATATAGTATTGTTGAAAAAGATGATAGAGTTGTTAAGAGTGCCCAGGATTTAAAATCTGGCGATGAAATTAAGATTATTTTGAATGATGGAAAAATTAACGCAAATGTTATATAGATTGGAGTTATATTATGGCAGAAAAAAGTTTTGAAGAAAGAATGAGTAATTTAGAGACAATAAAGAGAGAGCTTGAAAAAGATGATTTATCATTGGATGAAGCTGTTCAAAAGTTTGAAGATGGAATGAAAATTTCTAGGGAATGCAGAGAAATTTTGGATAATGCAGAAAAGAAAATAACTATTTTATTGAAAGGGGAAGAAAAGGATTTTGTTCAATCATAGATGATTTTGATTAAATAAAAGTCTTTAAAATTAAGAGATGTTTTATAATAATTATAAATATATATTGGTACCATTCTTGTTATGGTTGGCGATACAAACTTCAAAAGTTGTTGTTGATTGTATTGAAAAGAAAAAGTTTACTTTAAGAAGGTTATTAGGTTCTGGTGGAATGCCTAGTTCGCATTCTGCTGTAATGGTTTCAATTACAGTGATGCTTGGGAAAAATATTGGTTTTAAATCACCAATTTTTGCACTTGCTTGTTTTATGTCATTGGTTGTAATGCAAGATGCTATAGGAGTAAGAAGACAAGTTGGAAAACAAGCTAAATATTTAAATGAAATTTTAATGGATGAAAAGACTTCTCCTGAAGAAAAATTTCAAGAAATGGTTGGTCATACACCATTTCAAGTATTAATTGGATTGATTGTTGGACTTATTGCTGGACTTATTGCTTAATTGGGTATAAGGAGGATTTATGGAAGATATTATTATTGCGAGAAATGCAGAAAAAAAGAATATTGTTGAAATTGCTAGAAAGTTAAATATTGATGATGAATATATTGAACAATATGGAAAATATAAAGCTAAGATTGATTTAAAATTTTTTGAAAAAATAAAAAATAATAATGATGGTAAGTTAATATTAGTAACTTCGATAAATCCGACTCCACTTGGTGAAGGAAAGACTACTGCTGCAATAGGCATTGCAGATGGTCTTAATAAATTAAATAGAAAAACAGTTTTAGCATTGAGGGAACCATCCGTTGGTCCTGTTTTTGGAATAAAGGGTGGTGCAACTGGTGGAGGATATTCACAGATAACACCAATGGAAGATATTAATTTACATTTTACAGGTGATATTCATGCAATTACTGAAGCTAATAATTTGATTAGTGCAATAATTGATAATCATATTTTTTCAGGTAATGAGTTAAAAATTAAAAAAGTTACTTGGAAGAGAGCTGTGGATTTAAATGATAGACAACTTAGAACAGTTCAAACAGGCTTATCTGGTGAAAAAAGAATGGTTCCTCGTGAGGACCATTTTGATATAACTGTTGCATCTGAAATTATGGCTGTATTTTGCTTATCAAAGAATTTAGCTGATTTAAGAAATAGACTTGGTAAAATGATAATTGGTTATAATGAAAGTGATGAGCCTATTTATGTAAGTGATTTGAAAATTGTGGGAAGTTTGATTGCTTTACTAAAAGATGCTATTAATCCTAATTTAGTTCAAACACTTGAGAATAATCCATGTTTTGTGCATGGTGGCCCTTTTGCTAATATTGCACATGGATGTAATAGTGTTATCGCAACTAAAATGGCATTGAAACTTGGTGATTATGTTGTTACAGAAGCTGGATTTGGTGCGGATTTAGGAGCTGAAAAATTTATAGATATTAAGGCTCGTGAAAATTCATTGGAGCCTGCTGCTGTTGTAATTGTTGCTACACTTAAGGCTTTAAAATATCATGGTGGTGCAAGTGTTAAAGAGTGTGTTTTACCAAATATGGATGCCTTAAAAATGGGTTTTGAAAATTTATTAAAACATATTTCAAACATTAAATCATTTGGTCTTAATCCGATTGTTGCAATTAATAAATATAGTAATGATGATATTTCAGAAATTGAATTTTTAAGAACTGAAGTTTCTAAATTTGCTGATATTGAATTATTGAATAATTGGGAAAAGGGTTCTGATGGCGCAATTGATTTTTGCAATAAATTGTTAGGAATGGTAGAAAAAGATAGTAACATAACATTTTCGTATGATGTTGACGATGATTTGAAAACTAAAGTTCTTAATATTGCTAATAAAATTTATGGAGCTAGAAATGTAATATATACTGAAAAGGCAATTGAAGAGTTGAATATTATTAATAAAATTACTAATAATACTAAAGGCTTTGAAGTATGTGTTGCTAAAACACAGTATTCTTTTTCAGATGACAAGAATAATTTAATGTGTTTAGGAGATTTTGATATAACGATTACTGGTGTAGAGTTAAAAAATGGAGCAGGTTTTATTGTTGTAAAAGCTGGTGATATAATGACTATGCCTGGATTACCAAAAGTACCTGCTGCTGAAACTATTGATGTTGATGAAAATGGAAATATTGTTGGTATTTTTTAAAGAGGAGGAAATATGATAAAGCCAAATGCAGAGTTTGACATTATAACTGATATTACAATTGATTTTTTAAAAGAAAACAATATTAAAGGTCTGATTTTGGATGTTGATAATACTTTGATTGATTTGAGTAGGAATAAAATAGAAGGTCTTGATGATTGGATTAATTCAATGATTGAATCAGGGATTAAGATTGCAATTGTTTCAAATGGTAGAAAGAAAAAACAAATTGAGTTATTAACTAAGAAACATGGATTGATTTATGTGTTTTTTGCTTTAAAACCTTTTAAAAGAGGAATAAAAAAAGCTAGAAAAGAATTGGATTTGTGTTATAATGAAATTGCAGAAATAGGTGATCAAATATTTACAGATGTGTGGGTTTCTAATAAAACTAAAATGTTTTCTATTTTAACAAAACCTGTTGAAATGGAAAAAAGCTTTTTACAAAAATTTAAGAGAAAAATTGAAGATGGGTATAAAGCTAGAAATTGGGGGAAATAAAAAATGTATATTAATAATATTCATATATTGGGTTATTTCTTTATAGGATTGTTTGGAATGTTTTTAGGACAATTTATGAATTGGGTGAATATTAGATTCGCTCATCATAAGAAAGTTTTTTGTAAAGAATTGTTTACTCAATATATTCCTAATCAAAAGTTGAATATGTTTTTAATGTTTTCAATAATGGCATTATATGTTGCAATTTTATATTTGTTTGGCTTAAATTTAGTTACTTTAAAATATTTATTATTGACCCCATTGTTAATCTCGGTCTTAACAATTGATTTTAAAGAACATATTATTCCTGATAGATTGATATTGATATTGTTTGAGATTGGAATGTTATTTTCGATAATAGAGGGATTTGATAGCTTAAATATATTTGTTGATAGAATATTAGGAATGGTTATTGGGTTTGGAATATTTGGAATAATAACATTGATCGGCGGATTACTTGCTAAGAAGAAGGCAATGGGTTATGGTGATGTTAAATTAATGGCAGCACTTGGTTTAATATTTGGAGAAATTGGAATATTAATGATAATTGTTATTGCGTTTTTAATAGCAGCTGTTGTTTCAATCGTATTATTAGTAGCTAAGAAAAAGAAGTTTACTGAGTATATTGCTTTTGGTCCATATATTTCAATTGCGTCATTTATTGTAATGCTTAGTTCAACAAATGGATTATTGTTTGTATTATTAAAAATATTTACACTTGGTACATATTCTTTGGGATAAATTAATATCTAGGAGGTATATTTTATGAATTATAAGATTGAAAATATTAAGAAAAGAATGGAAAAACTTAATATCCAAGGTATAATTATTACTAATTCGTCGAGTTTGAGATATATTCTTGGATTTGATGTTGAGGGAATGATATTTATTACTGATAAGGGAAATTTACTTATAACTGACAGTAGATATATAGAATATGCTAACTCAATGATTACAATTACTGATGGTATTGCTACGGCAAACATTTCGGAATTAACTGATGATGATAATTTTTCTTTTTTTGAAGATTGCGAAAGAGTTGGTTTTGAAGAATTTGACTTAACTTATGCATCATATTCTGAAATGATTAGAAGATATCGTATTAGTGATATGGTTGAAACTAATGGGATGATTGAAAAGTTGAGAATGATTAAGGATAGTGATGAAATTGCTTGCATTGAAAAAGCATGTGAAATTACAGATGATTGTTTTGAATATTTGAAAAAATTTATAAAAATAGGAATGACTGAAAAAGAAATTGCACTTGAAATTTATAATTATTTTATAAAGCATGGTGCTGATGGATTGGCTTTTGATACTATAGTGGCAAGTGGTACGAATTCTTCTAAACCACATGCAATACCTACTGATAAAAGGATAGAATATGGTGATGTAATTGTTATTGATTTTGGTGCTAAGTATAATGGATATTGTGCTGATATGACAAGAACTGTATTTGTGGGCGAAGTTAGTAAAGAAGCTGAAAAATTATATAATTTCTTGTTGGATGTTCAAGCAGATGGTACTAGAAAATTAGTGGAAGGTGAAGATACTAGAACAATTGCTAAGAGCGTGGAATATGAGCTTAATCAGAGAAATTGTACATTGATTCATGCGTTAGGCCATGGTGTTGGTATTGATATTCACGAAAAACCAATACTTTCAGTTAAATCAAGTACTATTTTAAAAAATAATATGGTGGTGACTAATGAACCTGGAATTTATATTCCGGAAGATATTGGAATTAGAATAGAGGACACAATTGTTATAAATGATAGAATACCTAGAATTTTAACAAATTCTAGCAAGCACTTAACTATTATTGATGGATAATGTGACATCTATGTAAAAAATAAAATAAAATCTTGAAAAATAAAATTTTTATTGTTAAAATGTTCATAATAAATATATTATGGACATTTTTTATATTATTAAAAGAGTTGAGCTTATGGCTTAAATGTCTTGTAATATAAATATTTTGAATGATTTTTGTTAAGTACAAATATCATATATGAATAAGGATGGAAAATGATAGAGTTTAAGAACGTATCAAAGAAATATGGTACAGGTACATTAGCAGTTGATAATGCTAATTTTACAATTGAAAAAGGTGAATTTGCTTTTTTAATAGGAAATTCTGGATGTGGTAAATCAACCATAATTAAAATGATGCTTAAGGAAGAAGAACCCTCTGCTGGAAATATTTTTATAAATGGAAGGGATATTACTAAAATAAAACCTAGTAAAGTTCCTTATTTACGTAGAAGTATGGGGATAGTTTTTCAAGATTTTAGACTTTTACCTGATAAAACAGTTTATGAAAATGTGGCTTTTGCGATGTATGTTGTTAGAGCTAGTCAAAAACATATTAGAAGACAGGTTCCAATGGTTTTATCACTTGTTGGATTAAGCCAAAAGGCAAAAATGTATCCAAACGAGCTTTCTGGTGGTGAGCAACAGAGAGTTGCATTAGCTCGTGCTATTGTTAATAATCCTTCAATGCTAATTGCGGATGAGCCTACAGGAAATTTGGATCCAAATACTGCTTGGGATATTATGGAGCTTTTAAATGATATTAATTTAAGAGGAACAACAGTTGTTGTTGCAACACATGCTAAGGATATAGTTGATAAAATGAATAGAAGAGTTATTCGTATTGAGCATGGTAATATAGTTCGTGATGAAAAAGGTGGGTATGACGGTGAGATATAACACATTTAGTTATTTGATTGCAGATGGATTTAAGAGTTTTGCTAAGCAAAAAAAGATGACAAGTGCTTCAATTGTTATAATGGTTGCAACAATGATAATGTTTGGTCTATTTTTTGTAATAAGTCAAAATGTTAACTACATTACTACGCAGCTTGAAAATCAACAAGCAATTAAAGTAAACCTTAAAGAAGGTTTAACACAGGATGAAATAAATAATTTACAGGTTCAAATTGAGCAAATAACTGGTGTAAATAAGCCAGTACAATATAAATCTAAAGCAGATGCTTTAATTACAGTAAGAACACAACTTGGTGATAAACAGGATTTATTAGCAGGTTGGGATGGTGAAAATAATCCTTTTCCGGCATCTTTTATAGTAAGACTAACTGATTTAAAATTAAATAAATCAGTGCAAGAAGCGATATTAAAGCTTGATGGTGTAAGTGAAATTAATAGTAATAATGATTTATTTGCAAATTTGGATAGATTTGCAAATGGCTTAAAAATTGTTACTGGTGTTTTAATGTCATTGTTAGTTTTGATATCAGTATTTATTATTTCATATACAATTAAGTTAACAGTTCATGCTCGTAGAAGAGAAATTTCTATTATGAAATATGTTGGAGCGACTAATGGATTTATAAGAGGGCCTTTTATAGTTGAAGGTATTATGATTGGTATTATTTCGGCAATTATAACTCTTTCAGCAATGGGAGGAATTTATAATGCAATGACAAATGGTATATTGGATTCTTCTATATTAAGAAGTTCACAAATTGAACTTTATAGATATGGACAGATATTCTTTAAATTATTAATATCATATTTAGTACTTGGCATTGGGATTGGTGCTGTAGGAAGTATTATTTCAATGAAGAAGTATTTAGATGTTTAATTAACTTTTTGAAAGTTAAGGGAGGAACAATGAAAAAGTATAAACTTTTAGTGGCTTTAATATTATTGATTGCCTTGATAGGAAAATCAGTAATATCTCTAGGAGTTACACAGGCCGATGTTGATGCGGAGAAGAAAAAGGCAGATCAATTAAAAACAGAGGCTGAACAGAAGAAAAAAGAATTAACTAATATTAAATCGGATAAAGCGGTTGCTACTACTGATTTAAATACAATTAATGGACAGATTGAAAGTTTACAATCTGACATTAATGCACTTAGTGAAAAATTGGATGAATTAAATTCTGAAATAAAGACTAAGGAAAAAGAAATTAAGGTTAAAGAAAAAGAATATAAAGAAAAAGAAGAAATTCTTAAAAAGAGATTGGTTGCTTTATATAAAAAAGGTAGTACATCTTATTTAGATGTGTTATTTAGTTCTGCCAATTATGTTGATATGCTTTCTTCATATGATGTTGTTGAAAAAATAGCTGAATCTGATAATAAGCTAATGGAAGAAATTCAAAAAGTAAAGGAAAGCTTAGAAAACAATAAAAAAGAACTAGAAAATAAAAAAGCAGATGTTGAAAAAGCTAAAAAACAAAAAGATGAAAAAAATTCACAATTAAAGGTTGCGAAGAATCAAAAGCAGACTGAAGTTAATAAATTATCTGATAAGGAAAAAGCGACACAGACTGAAATTGATAATAAGCAAAAAGCTATACAACAAGCTGAACAATCGATGGCAAGTATATTTAAAAAATTACAAGCTCAAATTGCAGCTCAAAGGGCTGCAGAGGAAGCGAGAAGGAAAAGTGCATCATCAAGATCTGGAGGTAGTTCTTCTAGAGGAAGTTCTTCAGGAGTTGCCGGATTAAATTTTGATGGTACATTTCAATGGCCAACTGCTACAAAGATTGTTACTTCAAGAATGAAGTACAGATGGGGAAGAATGCATAAGGGAATTGATATAGGAGTTTCTTATCAGCCAATATATGCAGCAGCATCTGGTATTGCATATAATGCATATAATCCTGGTGGTTATGGGACATATGTAATGTTATTCCATGGAAATGGATATGTTACACTTTATGGCCATTTGAGTACTTCAAAGGTAGCGGATGGACAAACAGTATCAAAGGGACAAGTTATTGCTATTTCTGGTAATTCAGGTGGCAGTACTGGACCACATTTACACTTTGAAATAAGAAAAGCGGAATCAGCTTCTGATTTCTTCAGTAAATCACCATTGGATCCATTGCAGTATCTACCTGGTGGTTATACATTAAATGAATAATTTTAATATATAAGGTACATATTTATGTACCTTATATAAAAGTATGGGAGGCATAATTATGAGTAATATAATAAAACAAGTTTTTATTAGTGTAATCTGTATAATTATGCTTTTTTCTTTTTTGTTTGAAAGTATTGCGACAAATGAAATAAATAATAATCAAGTTAATGTTATTGTAAACACTGGTAATACAGTTAATTCAATTAATTCATCCAATACTGTGAATAATACAACTAGTGATATTAAGCCATTGACATTGCAACAACAAAGAGAAGCTGTTAATGAAAATCTAAATAAAGCTAATGAACAATTGGCTTATGTTCAAAATGAGTTATCACAGGCAGTGCTTAAGATTCAGGATTTACAAGATAAAATTAATGGTTATGAATCTACAATTTCAAAAATTAATCTTGATTATGGAAAATTACAAGAAAAAGTTGAGCAAACTGAAGTTGAATTAATTAAGCAGCAGGTGAGATATGATGCTCAAGAAGAATTATTAAAAAAGAGATTGGTGGCTGTTTATAATAAAGGGAATATTTCTTATTTAAATGTTTTGCTTGGTGCTAATAATTTTATAGAGTTTTTATCTCTATATACTGCTGTTAGTCAAATTGCTAAATATGATAAATCACAATTGGATAACATGAAGGCGGAGAAAGCTGAAATCCAAAGAAAAAATGATGAAATGACTAAACAAAAAGAAGAGATTAGACTTGCAAAAGCAAATGCACAGCAACAAGAAGTTTTACTTACTAATACTAAGATAATGATGGAAGGCTATAAGCAAAGCTTAACTGAAAGTGACAAGCAAATAAATGCTCAAATTACTGCTTATAAGGCTCAGCAGCAAGAGATTGAAAATATGATTACTCAATCAATAGTTCAGTCAACTTATGAATTATCTTATGCTGGTGGTGTTATGATTTGGCCTACTTTAAAATCTGGATATATTACTTCTCCTTTTGGAAATAGAATGCATCCAATTCAAGGTATTGTTAAATCACATCATGGTATTGACATTAGTGGAGCTATAGGAACTCCTGTATATGCAGCTGCTGATGGTGTAATTATTTATTCTGGCTGGATGGGTGGTTATGGAAATACTATTATGATTGACCATGGCGTTGATGGTAATGGCAATAAGGTAATCAGTTTGTATGGACATAGTAGTAAATTATTGAAAAATGTTGGTGAAATTGTTAAGCAGGGAGATACAATTTTGGAGATTGGTTCTACTGGTAATTCTACTGGACCACATTTGCATTTTGAGATTAGGGAAAATGGTATTCCTACTGATCCTAAAAAATATTTATCTAATGAAAATAATTAAAATTTGGAAGGAGTTTTTATGAAGGATTTTAAATCTTTTGGCAGAATGATGTATACAATAATTATTACAGCAATTATTACGACAATTATAGTGCTTGTAGTAGTTTTTGGTGCAAATGGTTCAACACCTTTTTCTGCTAAATTGAATAATGATAAAGAATCATCTAATTTAATTTCTAAATTAAAAGTGGTTCAGAAAAAGATTGATGAACAATATTTGAAAAAAGCAGATATTTCGGATTTAAATGAATGGGCAGTTAAAGGCTATGTTGCAGGTTTAAAAGATAAATACAGTCAATACTATACTGCTAAAGAAATGAAGGATATGTTGGATGAAACTAGAGGGCAGTTTGTTGGAGTTGGTATATATCTTACGAAAGATACTGCTAATAACGAAATTGTTATTTATGATACAATTAAGGGTTCACCTGCAGCTGAGTCTGGAATAAAAAGTGGTGATATTTTAATAGCAGTTGATAATGTTCCATGTAATGGAGATGATTTTGATAAAATTACTGATAAAATTAAAGGTACTCAGGGAACTAAAGTCTCTCTTAAAATTAAAAGAGATAAAAAGGAAGAACTCGTTTTTACAATGAAGAGGAATAAGGTTGTTGTTGAAAATATTGAATCACAAATGCTTGATTCTGAAATAGGCTATATTTATATTAAATCTTTTGAAGGCGAGGCTACTTTTAAACAATTTAAAGAAGCTTATAATAATTTAACTTCTAAAGGTATGAAGAAATTGATTGTTGATGTTAGAAATAATGGTGGTGGCATTATGGAACAAGCATTGTATATTGGTGAATTGTTCTGTAGTCCTAATCAAAAATTAATTATTGAGAAAGATAAGGATGGTTTGGAAAAAACTTCTTTATCAAAAAATGAAAAAGTAATAACAATGGATACAGTTTTATTGATAAATCAGTATTCTGCAAGTGCTTCAGAAATTTTAGCAGGTATTTTAAAGGAAAATACACAAAATGTTAAATTAGTTGGAGTTAAGACATATGGAAAAGGTGTTGTTCAAGGATTATTTACATTACCTGATCAAAGTGGTCTTAAATTAACAATTGAAGAATATTTTACACCAAAACATAATGAAATTAATGGTATTGGAATTATGCCCGATGTGGAGGAAAAAGATTATCAATTTAAAGGTGAACTTGATAAAGAGAATGATAAACAAATTATTAAAGCAATGGAATTATTAAAGGAAAATAATGATTAAAATTGTTATTTTGTAGTTTAAAAAGTTATATATTATAGAAAAAATAAAATTAAAAAAACTTTAAAAAAAGTGTTGACACCTTGGGATATTTTTATTATAATAAGAATGTCCTAAGGATAAACGGTCGCTTAGCTCAGTTGGTAGAGCATCTGCCTTACAAGCAGGGGGTCATAGGTTCGAGCCCTATAGCGACCACCATTATATTTTTGGCCTGGTAGTTCAGTTGGTTAGAACGCCGCCCTGTCACGGCGGAGGTCGACGGTTCGAGTCCGTTCCAGGTCGCCATTTTTTATTTAAGTTAAAACTTAAAATGTTGATGTGGAATTTTAAGTTTCACATTTTATTTTTTTTATAAGCCTCGATAGCTCAGTTGGTAGAGCAAAGGACTGAAAATCCTTGTGTCACTGGTTCGATTCCAGTTCGAGGCACCATAATTAAAATCCTAGAACTCTTTTAAATAAAGTGTTTTAGGATTTATTTTTTTGTTAGTACCACAATAGTACCATAATAGCTGAACATTTATTTTTTATGATATTAAGGAAATTAAAATTTGACAATTTATGATATATATTATATTCTATAATAATTAAATATGCTATTTCTTGCCTAGGTGAGAAAATTTAAAACTAGGCTTTAAGTCTAGTTTTTTGTGTTTTATAAATGGTATGGAAGGGATGTGATATAATTTTATATTTTATAAATTAATTTTAGAGGAGGAATTTATATGTTAAAGAAAATACTTATTGGAGTGCTGATTTTTATAATTGGAGTTATTGTTGGAGCCTTATTAGTATGTTTTTGTAGAAATATGATGCTTGCGATACCACCAAAGGTAGTGGATTATAATAAGGAATCTCAAAAAAGAATTGAAGAAGAGAATCAAAGGTTAAAGGAAAAAAAGAAACCATTGCCTGCTAATATGATGACAGTTAATACGTTAGGGGAACTAAGTAAAGAAACTCAAGATGAAATAGAGGCATTAAAGAAAAAAAGAGAACAATCTATAAAAGAAACAATGGAGCAAGCTGAGAAAGTACTTAATATAATGAGAAAATATAAAAATAAAGAATTAGTAACACTTGAAGGTGGAGCAAAGGGTACAAAAATTACTAATTTACAAGCAGGAACTGTAAGTTCAACATCAAAAGATGCAGTTAATGGAAGTCAATTACATCAAGTAGAACAAAAAATTAACAATATTGTTAAATATGATGCGAATAGTGATAAGAAGAAAGTTACACTTGAAGGAAACGGTGGGACTATCATCGCCAATGTAAAAGACGGAGCGGTTACTGCTAACTCAAAAGAAGCTGTTAATGGAAGTCAATTACATGAAGTAAAACAAGATGTAGCTAAAAATACTACAAATATAAATAAGAACACAACAAATATCAATAATTTAACTACAAGAGTTACTAAAAATGAAACTAATATTACAAAAATACAAGATGAACTTAAAGATGTTGTTAAATACGATAAAAATAGTAATAAAGGTAAAGTAACTCTTGCAGGTGGACCTAACGGCACAGTTATTACTAACTTGAAAAAAGGAACAGTTAACCCTACTTCAACAGATGCAATAAATGGAAGTCAATTATATTAAGTAAATCAAAAAGTAGAACAAAACACTACAAATATTACAAAATTAGAAAATAATATTAAAAATGTAGTTAAATATGACGGAGATTCACATGATACAATAACTCTAAAAGATGGTGGAACAACTATTAAGAACGTTAAAGCTGCAACAAAAGATGATGAAGCTGTAAACTATGGACAACTTAAAAAGACAGAAAAAGATTTAACAGAAAAAGGATTAACATTTGCAGCCAACAAAGGAACTGATAAAACATTAAAACTTGGAGAAAAAGTTGAAATTAAAGGTTCAGATAGTTTAGATGATTCAAAAGCAAGTGATAAGAATGTTATGACTTCAATAAACGGAAATAAGATAACAGTTAAAATTGCAACTAGACCTGAATTTGATGAAGTTAAAGCGGGGACAGGAGACAAAAAAGTTGTAATAGGTGAAAACAAAATAGAATTAGGTGGAAAAACATACATTACTAATACAGGTATAAATGCTAACAATCAAAAAATAGAGAATGTTTTAAGACCTACACAAGATAATGATGCAGCAAACAAAAAATATGTTGACGACCAAATAAAAAATGTTAGTGGAAGTTTCTCTGGAACTTTAAAGTATGAAGCAGATAATAATGAAGAAAAGACATTAGATTTAAAGACAGGAAAACTTAAATTAAAGGGTGATAATAAAAACGTTACAACTAAGACTGAAGCTGACGGTACAGTTAGATTTGGTCTAAAAGAAATACTAGAACTTAACAAACTAAGAATAGATGGAACAAACGGACACATAACAGGTCTTACAAATACGACTTGGAATAGTTCTAATGTAGTTGCTGATAGAGCAGCATCAGAAGGACAATTAAAACAAGTTGAACAAAAATTAGATAATAAGATATCAAACAATACAACTAATATCCAACAAAATAAAACAGATATAACTAATATCAAAAAAGAACTTGATAATGTTGTTAAGTACGATAAAAATAGCGATAAAGGACAAATAACACTTGAAGGTAAAAACGGTGGAACTACAATTACTAATGTAAAAGATGGTAAGGTAGAAAAAAATTCTAAAGATGCTGTAAATGGTGGACAATTACATGATGTAGAACAAAAAATAAAAGATGTTAACAATACAGTAAATAACAAAGGTATAACATTTAAGGGAAATAGTGGTCAAAATACATCTAAACTTGGAGATACATTTAATATTAAAGGTTCAGATAGTCTTCAAGAAGCTGATGCAGATGACAAGAACATTAGAACATCATTAAAAGGAAACACTCTTCATATGCAATTTGCTAAGAGACCTGAATTTGAAAAGGTTACTGCAGGATCTGGAGAAAATAAGGTTGAAATAGGAAATGACGGAGTAAAAGTAGGTGGACAAGCTTATATTACAAAAGACGGTCTAAATGCTAATGGTAAGAAGATAACTAATGTTGCAGACGGAACTGCTGATAGTGATGCTGTAAACTATGGACAACTTAAGAAAATGATGCAAAACAATGGAAATGTAGATGAAAAGATTAAGACACTTGATTCTAAACTAAGTGGTGCAGTAGCACAAGCAATGGCTATGGCAAATATACCTCAAGTAGGAGATAATAAGCTATTTAGTATTGGTGTAGGTGGAGCATACTACAATAAACAAGGTGGATTTGCAGTTGGTATAAGTGGAACAGAACCATCAAATACATTTATTTACAAGATAAGTGCAGGGGTTGACACTAAAAAACAATGGTCTATCGGAGCAGGATTCAACCTTAACTTTGGAACTAACAAGAAAGCAAATATTAACAATGAATGTTGTGACTTATCTAATGAAAAAGTTAAGAGATTAGAAAACGAAAACAAGAACATGAAAGAACAAATAAACGACTTGAAAGACTTAGTTAAACAATTAATGAACAAGATTGATCAAAAACCTCAAATTGTTGAAGTTGAAAAAGTTGTTGAAAAAGTTGTTGAAGTTCCAAAAGTAATTGAAAAGAAAATATTAGTTGCTTGTTTCTCAACTGAAAAGAAATGTGTAATTCATGGATTCGCAGTAGACGGAAGAGTACCTAGTAAAGAAGAACAAAAACAATTAAGAGATGTTGCTAGTAAGATAAATGCATTCGCTGAATCAGGAACAATGAGCATAGTAGGACATACGGATTCAGACGGAAGTCATGCTTACAATGATAAATTATCACTACAAAGAGCAACAACAGTAAGTAGATTATTAAAAGAAGCTGGTTTAAGTGAAGCACTTACAGTAAAAGAAATAACTGGTAAAGGTAAGAGAGAGCCTATGGCAACTAACTCAACAAGAGTTGGAAAATACTTAAACAGAAGAGTTGAACTATTATTTGATGATATAGTTATAAAATAAGGCTTACTTAGATAAAGGCACTTGAGTTTTTCTCAGGTGCTTTTTCATTTTATGAAAAGACTTGAAAAAGCTACTATATCATTGTATAATTAAAAAAAATAAAAAGGAGGAGCTTATGAAATTATTAATTAATCAAGTTTTTGATATACTTAATGACAAAGTAAAAAGAATATTTAATATTGAGCTTGATGAGTGCGATATTCAAAATTCTACAAAACCAGAATTTGGTGATTTTCAATCAAATTTTGCAATGACAAATTCAAAGAAATTAGGTCAAAATCCACGACAAATCGCAACAACTTTAATTGAAAGCTTCAACGGACAAGATATAATAGAAAAAATAGAAGTTGCAGGTCCTGGGTTTATAAATATATTTGTAAAAAATGAAATAATAAATAGTGATATAAGAAAAATTGGACAAGAAAATTTTGAATATGGTATAGATAATACAAAAATAGTTGCAATTGACTATTCATCACCAAATATTGCAAAAAGAATGCACGTAGGACACTTACGTTCAACTATAATCGGAGATGCTTTAAAAAGAATATATAGAGAATTAGGATTTAAAGTATTAGGAGATAATCATATTGGTGACTGGGGAACACAATTTGGTAAGTTGATAGTTGCATATAATAAATGGCTTAATAGAGAAGCTTATGAAAATAATGCGATTGAAGAACTTGAAAGACTTTATGTAATGTTCTCAAATGAAGCGAAAATAGATCCAAGCTTAGAAGAAGAAGCAAGAGAAGAATTAAGAAAAGTACAAATAGGAGATCCTGTAAATCTTGCTTTATGGAAAGAGTTCATAACTTACTCAATGAAAGAGTATAATAAAGTTTATAGCAGACTTGATATTGAATTTGAACTAATAAACGGTGAATCATTCTATAATGATTTAATGCCAATAGTATTAGAAGATCTTAAAAAACAAAAAATAGCAGTTGAAGATAAGGAAGCATTAGTTGTTTTCTATGATGATAGATACAACTTACCACCTTGTATAGTACAAAAGAAAGACGGAAGTTTCCTATACTCTACATCAGATTTAGCAACAATCAAATACAGAAAAGATGAATTAGATGTAGACATTGCTTTATACGTAGTTGATGAACGTCAACAAGGTCACTTTAAACAAGTGTTTGCCATTGCAGATATGATGGGAAGTCCATATAACTATGAAAAACATCATACATATTTTGGTATAATGAGATTTGGAGACGGTGTAATATTCTCATCAAGAGGTGGAAATGTAATACGTCTAGTAGATTTACTTGACCAAGCTAAATCAGAAGTTAGAAAAGTTGTAGATGAAAAAAATCCTGAACTAACAGAAGAAGAAAAAGAAAATATTTCAGAAACAATAGGAGTAGGAGCAATTAAGTACTTTGACTTAAGTCAAAATAGAACATCACCTATTACTTTTGACTGGGATAAGGTTCTTAGCTTTGAAGGTAATACAGGACCATATTTACAATATACATATGTTAGAATTAACTCAATAATGAAAAAAGCGAAACAAGAAAATATAAATGTTGATATGACAAAAGATGTATTAGTTAGTGATTCAACAGCAATTGAAAGAGAACTTGCAACTATGCTATTAAAATTCCCTACAGCTGTTATAAAAGCATATGAAACAAATAAACCAAACCTTATAGCAGACTATATTTTTGAACTTGCTAAAAAATACAATAGTTTTTAGCCGAAAATTTAATGATTTTTACGCGAATTTGACGAAAAAGCTCGAATTTTAGACTATTTGCACCAAAAACTCGCTTTTTAGTCCAGTTTTTTTGATGTCTATAAGGCGCAAATTTTCTATATCAGTTTTGCAAAGTTCGCTGAAGTTTTTTACCCCGTTTTGCGCTACTTGCCTCAAAACTATCCCGCGGTATGCTTTGGCATAGTGACTGACGACTTTGCCGTTTTTTAGAAATTTAAAGGTCGCAAACGGCTTTCGTATGCGGTAAAATTTCTCGTAAAACTCGGCTCTAAGGTCTAAAATGTCGTCATTTCCCAGCCACTCGTCTATCTCGCCGCTAAAATTTTGCCTATAAAATTCCTCCAAAATTAGCCCGTTTATGCGCTCGCCTTGCTTTAGTTTGTATTCGGGCAGCGCATTCGCCGCCGTCACGGGGCCGAATAAATTTGAAAAAATCAGCGTATTTTTATCTATAAATTCCTGCGCCGCGCTATCAAGGCTACGGTAGTCAAGGTGCTTGTAGGCTACTCCGTCATAGCGCAAGACGGCTTTTATCGCCCCTTTTT
>ERZ772956.344-NODE-344-length-36585-cov-6.961812_pt1 | contig 36585 bp, 22 predicted proteins | sample MGYA00580683_ERZ772956 | MGnify/ENA primary metagenome ERZ772956 (study PRJEB29015, sample SAMEA2738077) | human oral metagenome | biome: human oral; feature: human-associated habitat; material: saliva | place: China | collected 2212 ... | reverse complement strand
AAGCCAGGGCCGCTAATTTCAATGGCCACACAGATTATTTGTTGACAGATTTGGGCCAGGTCAGGATTTCAACGGCCGCAGGGCCATGTAAGGGCTATGCGGTTGCGGTTAAGCTTTAAAGGAGTAAGCGTGGAAAAGTGGACAATGCGTAAAACCTGGCTAAACATCCTAGAAAAACTTGGCGCCCGACCAGTGCTCTCAATTAGCGTCTGGCTGGTGTTTATAAGCGTCCTGTTCGCGGTAGAACTGCTGCTAGAAACCTCCGCCCACACCCGGATCGTGCTGTTGCTGGCCTATATCGTGCACGCCTCACTGGGGGTAGCGGTGTGCATCTGCGCTTGGGCCTACCGCTACCAGGTGGCGCTGCTACGCAGTGAAGCCTCCCGCCAAGCCCTCGCCGGCCAGCAAGCCACACTACTGGCCGCCGCCAATGAACGTAGCCGCATTGCCCGCGAAATGCACGACGTCGTCGCCCACTCCCTAGCCGTCATGATCACCATGTCAGACGGTATCGCCTCCACCATTGACCGTGACCCCAAAATGGCCAAAGAAGCACTCAACCTACTGGCTGAGACCAGCCGCAGCGCGCTCGCGGACACGCGCCGCCTAGTGGGCGTGCTGCGCGAAGACCCGGCAGTTTCCGGCCTGAGCGGAGAGATCACCCCCGCCGCCGGCATTAACGCCAGCGCGGGTGCCGGGGGCTCCGCACTGGGCGCAGCCAGCCCTCAGAGCCCGGTCAGCTCGGGAGCGGCGCTGCAGGGGCCGGGCGTCCCCTCACCGGCTAACGCAGCGGCAAGTAGCGCGGATCTGGCTGCAAATACGGCAGGCAGCGGCGTCGTCGCCCCCAAACTGCAAGTAAAAGAACTGCCGGTGCCAGAATTTGCCGCCCCGGGCACAATCGCCCCCGCCCACCCCAGCAGCGCCATCACCAACCTACGTGAGCGTGAAGTGGAAGAAACCAGCCAGGATACGGGCGCGCCCCTGGCCCCCGCGCCAGAAAGCAAAGACCTAGCCGCCCTGGTGGAGCGCTTTAAAGAAGCCGGGATGCCTATCAGCTACGAGCACCTGGGGGAGCCGCTGCCAAACGACGCCAATTTACAGCTGACCATTTACCGTATCGCCCAAGAAGCCCTCACCAATGTGCTGCGCTACGCGCCCACCACCAAACGCATTACCGTGCGCCTGGCGCGGCGAGTAGGCTGCGCCGAGCTGTGGGTAATTAACGCCGCCGCCCCCGGCTCGCCCTCCATGCACGGCTCCGGCAAGGGCCTGATTGGGATGCGTGAACGCGCCGCCGTCTACTCCGGATCAGTGCAGGCCGGACCGGTTGACGGTAACTGGCAGGTGTACGCTATTTTGCGTTGGCAGGAAGATACCTTGGAGGAACTCAAATGGCAGCTGCCGGTATGATCCGCGTGCTTTTAGCCGATGACCAGGCACTTATCCGTATGGGTTTTCGGATGGTGCTGGATGCTGAGGCTGATATTGAAGTGGTGGGTGAGGCGGCCGACGGCGCTGCGGCTATCACTCAGGCTAAGGCGCTTAACCCCGACGTCGTACTAATGGATATCCGTATGCCGGGGGTTAACGGGATTGAGGCTACCGCCGAAATTACCCGCAGCCTAGACACCAAAGTACTTATCCTGACCACCTTTGACCTGGACGAATACGCCTTTGGCGGGCTGCGGGCAGGGGCTAGCGGGTTTTTACTTAAAGACACGCGCCCAGCTGAGCTAATTGAAGCTATCCGCACCGTGGCCAGCGGCGAGGCGGTAGTTTCGCCGCGTATTACCCGGCGTATGCTGGAAATGTTTGCGGGCCAGCTACCTAGTGGGGCTAACGCTAGCGGACAGATGGACCCGCGTATCGCCTCCCTAACCCCGCGTGAAACAGAAATTTTGCGCCTGGTGGCGCGCGGCATGTCCAATGCTGAAATTGCTGCTGAACTGGTGGTTTCCGCAACCACCGTGAAAACCCATGTGGGTTCAGTACTAGCCAAGCTAGGGGTGCGCGACCGTGTGCAGGCTGTGGTGGTGGCCTACGAAACCGGCCTGGTTAGTTAATTCACTAGTTAATTTTTAGTAGCTAACTGAGTAAGCGGCTTCACCGCGCTAAATGCTTGGGATTTAGTGGCCAAACCGATAGGGTAAGGGAGTTAAACCTGGCGAGGGACATGCGCAAACCGTGCGTATGCATCCGTGATCGACGTGGTAGTGCTTTGGTGCTGCACGCGTTGAGGCGTCCCAAGCCCCAAGCATTTGGAGAAAATCATGGCTAAGGCTTCCAAGATTTCCGCAACCCTACGTACCAACTTCGGTAAGGGCTTCGCCCGTCGCGCCCGCGTGGCCGGCCAGGTTCCCGCCGTTGTTTACGGCCACGGCACCGACCCCAAGCACGTCCTGGTTGACGGTCACGAGTCCTACATGGTTCTGCGTGGCACCTCTAACGCTCTAGTAGAGCTAAACGTTGAGGGCGAGAAGATCCTGACCATCGTTAAGGACATCCAGCGTCACCCGCTACGCACCGGCTTCCAGCACATCGACTTCATGATCGTTAACCGCTCTGAGAAGGTTAGCGTTGAGGTTCCCGTGGTAGTAGTCGGTGAGGCTGCCCCGGCCACCATGCACACCATCGAGCTAGCTCACCTGAGCGTGTCTGTGCCCGTGGTTGACATCCCCGAGTCCATCGAGGTTGACGTTACCGGCCTGGAGGCTGGCACCATCATCACCGTGGCTGACCTGAAGGTTGCCGACGACGTCGAGATCCACAACGAGGCCGAGCTGCCCGTGGTCAACATTGCCGCCAACGAGGAAGAAGCTCCTGAGGAAGAAGAGGCTCCCGCCGAGGCCGCCACTGAGGAAGCTGCTGAGTGAAATTAGCTGCTTGCTAGCACTGCGGGCCGCGACGCGAAAGCGTTGCGGCCCTAGTGTTTCTAGGTGCGGCGGCTGGGTTTAGTTGCTGGTGTGTAGGCGCATTTGGGCTTTGGCTAGCCCTAAAGTCACCACTTCTTCAACCGCATCAGCGGCTTGCTCTAAGGTAGTGGCCCATTGGGTTAGCGTCGCTTTGGGGAAGTCGGCCAGCACAAAGTCAGTTACGCTTTGACGCCCAAGCGGGCGCCCAATACCAACGCGCAGCCGCGCATAGTCGCGCGTACCCAGCGCCGTCGAGATAGATTTCAAGCCATTATGGCCGTTCTCTCCGCCACCAAGCTTTAGCCGCAGCTCATGCTCAGGGATATCCAGCTCGTCATGAATAACCAGCAGGTGATCAGGGCTGATGCTGAAATACTGCATCAGGTTTTTAACCGGTCCGCCGGAAGTGTTCATGAAGGAGTTGGATTTAGCCAAAATTGCCTTCGGACCCGGCGCTCCGCCCGGTAGCATCCCAATACGCACCTGGGCGATACGCGCCACCTGCCGGTGGTTCACAAATGAGCCACCCGCGCGCCCCGCCAACACGTCAAGCACCATTTGCCCAACATTGTGGCGGTTACGCAGATAGCGGGCCTCGGGGTTGCCTAAACCTACAATCAGCCAGCTCTCGCTCAAGCGCGTCACTCCACTACCTGTAGCAAACCGGCAGCCAGCAGCGTGTCCACGGTTTCATCCACTAGGTTCCAGGATTTGCGGTGCTCGCCCAGGGCGGCGACGACGTCAGCGTGGATTTCTGCCAGGGTGTGCGGAATGGGGCAGGCCATCCAAGCGGCCGCACCGGCGCCGTCGAGAAGTACCGGAACCGTGCCCACCAGCACTACCGTTTGCCATTCAGAGTAGATAGCGTCAGTGAAGGGGGCGCGCACCAAACGGTCAGAGTCACCCAGGGAGGTGCCCATGGAAGAGCTAGTCAGCTTTAGGTTCACGTCACCGCTGCCAGGAATGTGCTGGTAGCTGGGCGGGTCTGCCGGGTGTTCCAGGAGCTGCTTGAATAGCTCAGCGCACTGGGCCTGATCACTAAAGCTTAGCTGCCAAGGGCCACCAGCCAGGGTTAGGGCGCGTGCCAGGGTCAGCAGCGGGTTGGGCAGTAGATAGAAGGAAGAAGTTTGGGCAATGAACTTGGTTAGCGCCTCCGCTAGCGTTAGTGGCTCCAGCTTATTGCCTTGGCTGACTCTCTCAGCGATTAGTAGCGCAGCCATGCGCAGTGGTTCACCGGCAAAAGTTAGCTCAGTGGCAGGGGTAATACCCAGTTCAGCCGGCGCGTGGTCACCCTTAACGGTGGGCTCTTGGGGATCCACCAGGGAAATAGGCTTGGGGTAGGGGTAAACCTTTAGGGTTTCGGGGTCAAAACCCAAACACTCGTCGGTTACATAGTTGAACTGGCCGGCTAGGCGGCTAGCAAAAGTGGATTTACCGGTTCCTGACGGCGCCGCGATACCGATTACATCCCTGCTTCCGGGCACCTGCAGCCCGGCAGCGTGCAGCATAAGTAGATTGCCGGCCTGGGCCTGGATAGCGATATGGGTGATGGCTTGGGAGAAGGCGTAACTGGCCTGGCGCGGCTCAGTGGGAATGGCGAAACGGTCCCAGCCTTCAGGTACCGGGGATGTGGTGTCATCCTCTGGCACTACCTGCAAACGGATCGGGTTGTCAGAGGGCTCCTGGTCAGTGTCAGGTTTTACCTCGCTATGACGCCAAAGCTCGGCTAGGTGCGCAGCTAGGCCCGCGTCTAGGCTGGTTAGATCCAGTTCAAAGTCGAGGCCGAAAGTGTGAATTCGCAACCGATGCTCCCACATTTCATTGTTACTTCTACTTCACTAATGATACCGTGAAACGAAGCTAGTATCGATCTGCGCTAAATCGTGTCCCCATATCGTTTAGCGTGTGCCCAAAATCGGAGAATTAATGACTGATAAAAACGTTGCTAACTCCGATTCTAGGGATCCAGGGTTGGATGCCTTTGAATCAAAGTTAGAATCGGATAAGCCGCTGTTTGATAGCTCTGACCCGGTAGATTACACGGCTGTCAGCGAGACTGCCCACGGCTCTGGTCACCATTCTTCGCACCACGGCAATCACCACTCTCACCATTCTTCTAGCCGTCACCACTCTTCTTCCCGACGTCGCCGCTCTAGTTCCAGCCGTAGCGGCGCGGCCGGCAGTGGGGCTGGTTCTGCTTCACGTTCAGGCTCATCTCGTTCGGGTTCGTCTCGCTCAGGCTCTTCGCGCCATCACTCTTCAAGTCGGCACCATTCTTCTTCCCGACGCCGCCGCAAGGGCCTACTAGGCTGGTTTGGCCGCCACAAGATCGTTACCGCTTTTATTGGTGTTTTTGCTATCTTTGCGCTGGTTTTGTCTGGCGCGTTGGCTTGGCTTTTCTTCTCTTTGGGCCGGCCTGAAACGATCAGCAACGTTTTCCCTGACGAATCTACTCGTCCGGCCGCTGCTCAAACCACTAAAGGCAAGCCGGTTACCTTCCTGCTGCTGGGGTCAGACTCGCGTATTAGCGCCGGTAACCCCTCAGACTGGAAGGTGGGGGCCCAGCGTACTGACGCCATCATGTTGGTGCAGCTATCGGGTGACCGTAAGAGCGCCAATGTCATGTCTATCCCGCGTGACTCGTGGGTGGAGATTCCCGCTAACGACGTCGTCGGACATGCTTCTTACGCAAAAATTAACGCAGCTTTCTCATGGGGCGGACCTAAGCTGTTAATTCAAACCGTAGAAAAGCTGACGCAAATTCGTATTGACCACTTTGTATTAGCTGACTTTTCTAGCTTCGAGGCGCTTACCGATGAGTTAGGCGGGGTTGACTTGACACTGTCTCAACCTTTGGACTTAACCGGTAAGCAAAATGCGGCAAACTCAGCAAATGTATTGCCGGCCGGGCCACAGCACCTAAACGGTAAGCAGGCACGTATTTTCGTGCAGGAACGCTACACTGTGGCGCGCGGCGACTTTGACCGTATTCAGCGCCAGCAGGCCTGGATGCGCGCAATTTTGAAGGCGCTAGTAAACCGCGACACGCTCACTGACCCGGGCAAGCTGGTGTCTTTCGTGAATGTGGTTACCAAGAACCTGGCAGTGGATGAAGGCCTAACTACCAGCGAGATGATTTCGCTGGGACGCTCAGCTAGCTCAATTCGCCCAGCCGATGTGCACTTCTTCCAGGCGCCGGTAACCGGTACGGGCACAAGCGATGACGGCCAGTCAATCGTTAACCTGGACCGCAACAAGCTCACAGAGGTATGCCGGGCTTTCAACTCTGACACGGTTTCTGAGTACGTCTCCCAAAACGGTCAGAACTTGGACATGCTGCAAGAAGTAGTGCGTTAAATCGCCTCGAGCGCAACTAATAGTTTTTGACTCACGCCCTGGCCGTGGGAAACTAGGACCTAGATAGTGTGTGGGCTGCTCTGCACCGTGCAAAGGCGTGCGCCACACGCCTGAGCGAGGAATTAGATGATCTACCGCAGTGCCACATCCACTATGGGCCGCAATATGGCCGGTGCTCGCGCGCTTTGGCGCGCCACCGGGGTCAAAGACTCTGACTTCGGCAAGCCCATTATCGCCATCGCCAACTCCTTCACCCAGTTCGTGCCTGGACATGTGGGGCTGCGCGACGTCGGCAAAATCGTGGCTGAGCAGATTGAAGCAGCTGGCGGTATCGCCAAGGAATTCAACACCATTGCCATTGACGACGGTATCGCCATGGGCCATGAGGGTATGCTCTACTCGCTGCCCAGCCGTGAATTGATCGCTGACAGTGTGGAATATATGGTGCGCGCTCACTGCGCTGACGCCCTGGTGTGTATCTCTAACTGTGACAAGATCACCCCTGGCATGTTGATGGCTTCACTGCGCCTAAACATTCCCACCATTTTTGTCTCTGGTGGGCCTATGGAGTCGGGTAAAAGCTACATTGACGGTCAGATCCGCAAGCTGGATCTGATTGACGCCATGATGGACGCCGCCGACCCTACCGTTTCGGACGAAACCATTAGCGCCATTGAACGCGCGGCCTGCCCCACCTGCGGTTCCTGCTCGGGCATGTTCACCGCTAACTCCATGAACTGCCTGACTGAGGCGCTGGGCTTGTCACTACCTACTAACGGCTCCCTGTTGGCCACCCACGCCGACCGTAAAGCCCTATTTGAGCAGGCCGGTCGCCAGATCGTGAAGATCACCAAGGCCTACTATGAGCAGGACCAGGCCAACCTGGCTCCGCGCGCCATTGCCACCAAGGCTGCTTTTGAAAACGCCATGAGTCTAGACATTGCTATGGGCGGCTCCACCAACACAGTGCTGCACCTGCTAGCTGCCGCCCAGGAGGGCGAGGTGGACTTCCACATGGCAGACATTGATCGCCTCTCACGCCAGGTGCCCCACCTGTGCAAGGTGGCCCCCTCCACCAACCTGTACCACATGGAAGATGTACACCGCGCCGGTGGCATTATGGGCATCCTAGGTGAGCTAGACCGAGCCGGGCTGCTACACACTGACACCACTACCGTGCTGGACACCACCTTGGGTCAGCAGCTGGAAACCTATGACATTATGCGTCAGCCCAGCGAGCAGGTACGTGAACGTTACCTGGCTGCCCCCGCAGGCGAGCGCACCACCCAAATGTTCTCCCAAGCTAACCGCTTTAGCGAGCTAGACACTGACCGCGCTGGTGGCTGCATCCGCGACCTAGAGCACGCCTATTCTCGCGACGGCGGTCTGGCGGTACTGTTCGGCAATATCGCCGAAAAGGGCTGCATTGTTAAAACCGCTGGTGTGGACGCCTCGATCTTGACCTTCACCGGCCCAGCAGTGGTGTTTGAAAGCCAAGAGGACGCCGTCGAAGGCATCCTGGGAGGCAAAGTTAAAAGCGGCGACGTCGTCATTATTTCCCATGAGGGACCACGCGGCGGCCCGGGTATGCAGGAGATGCTGTACCCCACCACCTACATCAAATCCATGCACCTGGGTAAGGAATGCGCGCTACTAACTGACGGGCGTTTCTCCGGCGGTACCAGCGGCCTGAGCATTGGGCACGTCTCGCCTGAGGCGGCTGCCGGCGGCCTAATTGGTCTGGTGCGCAGCGGTGACGTGATTGAGATTGATATTCCTGCCCGCTCTATCCGCGTAGATCTAAGCGAGGCAGAAATCTCCCAGCGTCGCGCCCAGGAGGAAGCTCGCGGCGCTGCCGCCTGGACCCCGCACCACCAGCGTGCTCGCCACGTGTCTGCGGCCCTGCGTGCCTACGCCATGCTGGCCACCAGCGCAGACCTGGGCGCTGTGCGTGACCGAGCCAAATTAGGGCTATAACAGTAGCTATTCATGCGCCACAGTTAGCTGTTTGGCGCAAACAAGCGCCCCGCTACTTGCGGTGGCGGCGACGTCGAGAGATGGGGAAATGGGCCAAGACGAGCAGAGCTTGTGGAACGGTGGCGACTACCTGCGGGCGGTGCTGCGTGCGCCGGTGTATGAGGTAGCCGAGCACACGCCGCTGGAGCTGATGCCTGCCATCAGTGCGCGGGTAGGGCACCCAGTGCTGGTTAAACGTGAAGACCGCCAGCAGGTGCACTCTTTTAAGATCCGTGGCGCGTATGCACGTATGCGTCAGCTCGACGCCGCTGCCCGCGCCCGTGGGGTGGTCACGGCTTCTGCTGGTAACCACGCCCAGGGGGTGGCACTGTCTGCACGCACTATGGGGATTACGGCCTCTATTGTGATGCCGGTGATTACCCCGGTGATTAAGGTAAACGCGGTGCGCGCCTTGGGTGGCCAGGTAATTTTGCACGGCCGTACTTTCGACGACGCCGCCGCGCACGCCCGTCACCTGGCTGAAGCTGAGGGGCTTGAGTATATTGCGCCTTTCGATGACCGCTGGGTGATTGCTGGCCAGGGCACTATTGGCTTGGAGCTGATTCAGCAGGATGCGGCCCTGACCCACGTGTTCGTGCCCGTGGGCGGTGGCGGTTTGGCAGCTGGCATTGCGGTGGTGATTAAGCAGCTGATGCCGCAGGTGAAAGTGATTGCGGTAGAGCCTGAGGATTCTAGCTGTCTGGGCGCCGCTATTAAGGCTGGTCAGCCGGTCACTTTGGAGCGCATTAGTGCCTATGCCGAGGGTGTGGCCGTTAAGCGCATAGGGGATGAAACTTTCCGCCTGTGTAGCCGCTACCTGGATGATTTGGTGATTGTTAGCTCCGATGAGATTAGCGCTGCGGTTAAGGATCTGTTTGAGGATGTGCGTGCGGTAGCTGAACCAGCCGGGGCGGTGGCTTTGGCGGGGCTTAAGGCTTATGCCGCCAGCCATGAGCTGCCCGAAGATGCCCGCCTGGCCTGCATTTTGTCGGGCGCAAACTTGAACTTCCACTCGCTGCGTTACATCTCTGAACGAGCTGAGCTAGGTGAACGCCGCGAAGCCCTGCTGGGGGTAACTATCCCTGAACGTCAGGGCGAATACCTGCGTTTTTGCAAGCTGATTGGGGATCGGGCGGTTACTGAGTTTAACTACCGTGTGGCCGGGGAAAAGGCCCATATTTTTGTGGGTTTGGCGCTTAGCGGGGGCGACGCCGAACGTGGGCAGATCCTTAAGCTGCTGCGTGGGGGTGGCTATGAGGTGGTTGACCTAACTGAGGATGAAGTAGCTAAGCAGCATGTGCGCTACATGGTGGGTGGCCGTCCGCAGCGTGAACTGCGTGAATCGGTGTTTGCTTTTGAATTCCCTGAGGCCCCGGGGGCGCTACGCGATTTCCTAGTGCAGCTGGGGACGCGCTGGAATATCACTTTGTTCCATTACCGCTCTTACGGCACTGACTATGGGCGTGTACTGGTGGCATTTGAGAACGTGGCTGGCGACGAGTTGTTTGCCCAGCATGTGCAAGACCTGGGCTATGAGTGGCATGAAGTTACTGATTCACCCGCATACAAGCATTTCCTGGCTTAAAAACTAGACAGTTGCAGCCTAGATGTGGGCCGGCCCTTTTCGGGCCGGCCCACCTTGCTTTGAATTGCGCAGCTTGCAGTGGCACCTGTCCAATTCGCAGCAACTTAGCCCAAACGCGCAGCCGCACAGCACATATGAGGAGAAACTCAGTGTCTATAGATGTTGGGTAAAGCTCTTATACCTCTAGAATGAAGTTAGGGCAGCATCCCCATGCTGTCGTTTTGCCCAGAGGGGTTGCTTCCTATCCCTCGTTCCCAGTGGTCCCAGGAGAACTGAATATGTCTGTCCCCTCCTCGTTTAGCGGCGCTAGCACTTCCCGCCGCACCTTAATGAAAGGCGCAGCTTGGGCTGTGCCCGCAGTGACCGTAACTGCACCCGCATTGGCTGCCAGCATGTCTAGCTGCATCAGCAGTGAGGTTGCCGATGACATTGAAAAGATTTTTGCTGCCCACAAAGCTAACCCCGCCAAGTACCCGGGACAGAACGCTATGGCTGGCGCTGTGTTGGAAGGCTGGATGGCAGCCCCCGGTAGCATTGCTGGTGAGCTAGCTAACCCCTCCTTCTTCAAGCTGCGTAACAAGGGCTCCAAGACTTTCCAGTTCAGCAAGTACCCGCTGAACTTTGAGTTTGGGGTTATGAACGTAGCTACCTCACCGGCTATGAACAACACTCTGGCGGGTAGCACGGTAGGTAACATTATTAAAGTCCATGTTAAGGACCCCTGGCAGCCGGCTGCCGCCACCGCAGACTATGTCAACAGTTGCGCGCGTCGTAGGGACCTAAACATCTCTACCTCGTACGGAACCTTCTATAACGTTGGCACCGGTAAGCGTATCCCGGGTATTAGCGGTGAAAATGACTTCACCTGCGCCACTGACTCGCATGGCACCCACTATGACATCATCCTGCACTACAACCGTGACCTGGCTCCCAACGCTATTGCGGAGGCTGCCAACTACCAGCTGCGTAGTGGTCTAACTACCATTGGTAAGCGTATTTACGTGGCTCTGGGCGCCCGCGTACTGGGCTTCGTGCCCCCGCAGTGGGATGACGTGGTGGCTTTTGCTAAGGCCCAGGATCCGCGCTGGACCAATGAAGACGACATCCGCGCCTGCTACTGGGCTGCTTACCAGGCTCGCGTAAAGCGTTGGAACACCGCCAAGCTGGCTAATGGCTCCACCGAAGCCCTGGCTGGCGCCGTCCTGAAGTACACCGGTTGGGCTAAGGGCCTCAACGGTGTGTTCAAGGACCTGGAGCCGGGTGAGTGGATCTGGTCGCACGAAACCGGTAACTACCTCACCGCTGGTTCGGAAGGTAACACCCCGCACCTGGGCACCGTCGTCGGCGACGACATTCAGTTCTGGCGCGGCAGGGTGGGCTCGCCGCAGGTTAACCTGCAAAACCGCGACGGCGTGTTCTAAGCAGCGTGCTCTAGGTGGCATGCTCTAGGCGGCATGCTCTAAGCAAGCTACTCTAAAGCGCGCTTTAGACCCCAGATTTTAGGGGTAGGCAGGGCCAGTTTTAGGATTTGACTCATGCCGGTTAGCTACAACGCCCAACAAAATCCCTATCTAGGGATTAACAGTCTGGCCACCATGCACGGTGACGCCCAATCTTCGGACGCCACCCCATTTGCTGGCCCAGGCGATCCGGGCGTGGGTGGAACCTGGAAAGTCACCTTCACTAACCACTGGGCTGCCTGCCCCACTATTTTGGCTGGCCAAGACGGCTACATTCAGGCCCTAATGACGCAGTTTTTGGGTTCTGACGCCAAAGTGCGCAAACCCAAGCTAGCCATTATTGAGCCAGCCAGCGGCGCCCAGCTGGGAGCCATGGAAATCCCCACCGGGGCGCTGCTGGGTGGGGTATATGCCTATCTGGATGGCGACTCTAACCTGGTGATGGTTGACGGCACCAACGCCCTGACCTGGATTTCCCACAGTCAAGACGGCATGAAAGTGTGGGTGTCGCGGCGCATTGACCTAACCGATGCCATGAAACTTGAACCCAAGGATCACGTGGTGGGGATCGTGCCCGACTGGCACGGACGTATCTGGGTGGCTTCAGAGCGCGGCGTCGTCGGCTTAATTGACCCTAAACGCAACGTGGTGCGCCTGACCAAACTGCAGCAATACTCATCCACAGAGCGCATCGACAACTCCATTTCCGCATGTCCGCAGGGGGTAAGCATTATTACCAGCTACGGCATCTATATGCTGGGCGCCGACGCCTCCACCTCCAAGCCGCGCATCATCTGGAGCCACAGCTATGACCGGGGCACTAAGCAAAAACCGGGACAGCTTTCGCACGGCTCCGGGGCTACCGCCACTTTCTTTGGGCCTAACGGCTCGGACTATGTGATGCTTTCGGATAATGCGGATCAGCAAGAAAAACTCATTGTGTACCGCAGCTCCGACGGCAGCGCAGTGGGGGAGGGGTCGCTGTTTACCCCGGGCGCTTCGGGCACGGAAAATTCCATGATTGGGGTGCAAAACTCGATAGTGGGGGCCTGCACTTTTGGCTACCCCTATGCGCAGTACCCCGACACTAAGCCCGCTTACCGCGCCCAGGTGGCGCCGGGTATGGAACGCTGGGATGTTAACGACGACGCCTCGGGCATCACCTTGAAATGGCGTAATAACGGGATTTACTCGGCGGCAGTGCCGCGCCTGTCTACCGCTGATAACCTCATTTACACCTGTGAACGCCCGCGTGGACCGGCGGGGCTGTTGACTGGGCCGGTGGTTTATGCCTGCGCGATCGATATGGATAGTGGTCGCGTGGTGCATCGGCAGCGTTTGCCGCGCCTGGCTAACCTTCTGGCTGGCGGCGACCCCTCCCAGATGGTGGGGGTTATTGATAAGCATGGCGTGTGGTGGCAGGGCACTATTGGGGGTATTTACCGGATTTCTCGCCACGGCGACGGCGTAAGTGGGGTGCAGGGGGCCAGCTCGCTTCCGCTGGGGGCAGCTTTGGGCTCGGTTAGCGATGCGGTTGCTGTGGGTGACAGCGTAGGGGCTGCGGGCGGTGGTGTAACTGGCGCGGTTGGCGAGACTGGAGCTGCGGGCGCGTTTGGGGGCGTCGGCGCGGTTAGCGGCGGGCCTGGAAAAGTGGCCGGAGCTGCGAAGCTAGACGGTGACCAGTTTTTGTCAGCGAGTCGGGTGCTGGTGGGCCTGGTGCAGGGGCGCGGGCGTGGGGAACTTGGACATGGGCAACTGGGCCATGGCGGTCTTGGGGGCGGAGAACTTGGGTCTGGTGGGCTTGAGACGGCCGCGAAAATTGCCGACGGCGTCGTCAACCCAACTGCCACAGCTCAAGGCGCTGTAAATCATGGCGTTGCAAATCAAATTGCTGTAAATCAAGGCGCGCTGCCCGGCAGTAGTGAATCCCTAAGCGCGGGCGGTAGCGAGGCCCTAAGCGCGGGCGGGGCTAATGCGGCGAGCGTGGAGGCACTGCTAGCCGAAGGGATCGTGTCCCAATGCGCCAAATGCCCGCCCTCAGCTGCCCTTATGGGCACATTCGGTGAAGCCTCAGTGAGTTTGCGGCTGATCAGCGCGGATACGAGCGTGGTTGTGCCCAAGGAACGCGGGCGCTCAGCTAAGTTCACCAATATGCCCAAGGCGCTAACCATTATTAACGATGGCAATTCCGCTTGGAAGATGGGAAGTAAGTTTACTGTACGCAGCAGGCGCCTAAACAATTTAGGGCAGTCGTTAAGCAATAAAAATATCGCTAAAGAATACTATTTCAAGGCTGAGGTGGCGCCTGCGCGCGGAGTAAGTAGCGCCTCGGCTCACCCCGGCGCCTCGGCTCAGCCCATCACCCCGGCCCAGCCCGGCGCCTCAGCCCCAGCTGCGCCGTCGCCCCAGGCTGACGCTGCGAAAGATGCCGGCATGAAATTTGTGCGCCAAGAGGGGCACGACTCCATTTTGGCGCTCACCGCTGACTTGCCGGCAGGCAAAGCCATAACCGTGAACCTGTCCTGGAAGGTGCTGCGCGGCGCGGTGGAGCGGCCTGACGAGAAATACCAGATCTTGGCACTCAAGACAGTCGATGCAGATAAAAGCAGTTTCTTCCAGGCCCAGTCGCCAGAAGTGTTAGCCACCAAGGGCTAAACGCCGCGCCGCGCGCCCGGGTGCGCACTACCGCGCGCTGCGGAGGCTGGGCGGCGTCAGTGCTCTAGGTGCTCGTGGCCGGCGTGGCGGGCGGTTTCAAGCTGGAAGGTGGCGTGATCAATTTCCACCGGGAAATGGTGGGCGGCGCATTCAGACAGGTCATGCACAATCAGGTCGCGCTCGGCGGCGGTGACCTGCCCATCCACCTGCACATGCGCGGTGAGCACCACCAGCCCCGAAGAGACGCTGGAAACATGCAGGTCGTGCACGTTTATAACGCCGGGCAAACAACACATGTGCTGGCGCAGTTCATCCAAATTAAGCTCGCTGGGGGTGGCCTCCATGAGGATCGCCGTCGAACGCTGCAACAGGTGCAGGGCGCGCGGGGCCATCAGGGCGGCAATGAGCAAGGAGGCGACGGCGTCGGCCCTACCCCAACCCGTTGCTAGAGCAACCAGAGCCGCCACAATAACCGCCACCGACCCCAGGGCATCGTTGGCCACCTCCAGGAAGGCGGCGCGCATGTTGAGGTTGGCGCCGCGCCCACCAGCCAAAATAGCCAGGCTGATCAAGTTAGCCAGCAGGCCAACCACACCCATAACCAGCATAGGCAGAGGCTGCAGAGACTGGTTTTCCCACAGTCGCTCAACGGCCTCATAAGCCACGATCAGGCAGATGGCCAGCAACATGCCCGCTTGCAGGGCGGCGGCAATCACCTCCGAACGGGCCCAACCCCAGGTGTAGGCGTTGTCGCGCGGGCGCAGGCTCAAATGGGCCGCCAGCAGAGCAATGACCAAGCCAGAGCTGTCCACCGCCATGTGTCCGGCGTCGGCGGCCAGCGACAGGGAGCCAGAAATATAAGCGGCAATCAGCTCGCCAACAAACACCAGGGCGGTGACCGCCAGCGCGCCAATCAGGCGCTTGCGTGAAGAAGTGGCGTGGGAGTGGTCATGGCCATGGGAATGACTGTGAGACTTGGAGTTGGAGGCGCCGTGCGGTTGGGCTGTCTGGCCCGGCTGGGCCGCTTGGCCCGGTTGACCTGACTGGCAGGGGAGTGCATTAGCTTGCTGGCAGTGGGTGCTCACGCGCAGAAATTCTATGACCGCTAGCGGCTAGATCAAAGGTTTACCTTATACAAGTGTTGCGCCGCCCCAAACGGGGCGGCGCAACAAGGCTCGTTAGGTTTTTGTGTCGCTGGGTGGGCCTTACTCTTGGCGGGACAGCTTGGTTTTAGTGCAGCTGCGTTGCAGCTAAAGCAAGCTTTACTCTTGGCGGGTCTGCTCGCGCAGCACCTGCTTGGTGATCGGGCCACAAGTTTCACTAGCCAAAATCACCAGCAAAGTGCCTCCCACCAGGCTGCCAAGCATCAGCAAAGCTCCCGGGCTCTGGAACATACCGCCACCCAACACCGGTGCGGTGAAAGCCAGGCCAACCACTGCAGCCCCAGAAGCCGCAAACACAGCCGGAATGATAGTTTCCAGGCGGCGCGCCGTCGTCAACAGCTGCAACGGAGCCCCCGCACGCATAAGCGAACGCAGCTCACCAGCCTGATCTAGCACCCGCACCCCCTGGCCGATCGCGGTAGAAACCGCCGCCAGTGCATACACAATCCCCAGGGTAATGAACAGGCCCTGCAGCATGTCGTGGGCAAAAACCCGAGCCATCGCATCGTCAGAGCCGGCCGAAGCAGACGCACCCAACTGCACCACGGCCACCACAAAACTCACCAAAGCCACGCCGCCCAGGCAGCGCCACAAGCTCTTGGGGTCATTCATGATGCGTCGCGAAGCCAACAGCATGGCAGGTCGGCGCGCAAACTTGTGCATAATCGCGCCCAGCACCCACATCAGCAGCGGGCCCACCAGGTTGATCATAAAACCGCCAACCGCGAAGAAAATCATCGTGACAGTAAGCGCCACTGCCGTGCCGCCGCTCATCAGTGAAGTACCCAAAACCATCCACACCACCAGCACGGCCACCAGGGCCACAGCCCGAATCCAGTGCACCTTAGCCGGCAGCGCCTGACGCGAAACACCCAGCGGCGTCACCGCCACCCGCTGCAACGCCGTCGCCGCGCTAACCCCAGCCAGTGTCACCACCACAGCTAAAGCCAAAAGCAGCAGCGGCAAACCTAGCCACATGTTACCAATCCCCAGGCTGTGGCCTGCGAACCGCAGCGAAGCCCAAGCCGGCAGCGTGGCCACATACCCCGCCGCCCCCATCAGGGCGCCGAGCATCGCATAAGCACACTGCACCAGTAGCGTGCCGCCACGCACCTGCCCGCCGGTAGCGCCCAGCAGACGCAGCCGCGCCAAATCACGCTCACGCCGGCTCAAACCCAGCCGTGCCGCTGCCCCAGCTAGCGACAACAGCGGAATCACCATCATCACCGTGGCTATCACCGCCAAAATCAGGTAGGTGGGCGCGTAGGTGTAATACATGGTCTCTAAAGTTGGCGCTTGGTCCGGGTGAAGCTTGGACCAAGACTGGGAAAGCTCATAGCGCTTAGCGAAAGCATGAAGCCCGCCGGCCACAGTCAGCAAAAAGTATGTGGCCGCGCCCTGACTGATAACCGACAGGGCTGCCGTGGTCTTGTCACGCCCACGCCACAAAGTGCGGGCCACCACCGTGGTTGGTGAGGAAAGCACATTCGCAGGCGCCAAAGTGACGCGGCGGGTGCTGGCCGCAGTGGCCGGACGCGCGGCAGGCCGGGCTTGGCCTTGGGCAGCGGCTTTGCCTTGGCTGGCTGGCCGGGCGCTGCGCTGAGCGCTTGGCTGGCCCGCACCCGGTGCGCTGGCCGCAGAAGCGGGGGTACCTAAAGTGTTGGTTGAAGAAGTGTTGGTTGAAACTGTGGCGCTCATTTTGCCACCCGCATCTGGTCAGCGACGATGTTGCCGTCACGCATGGTCACCAGCCGTGGACACCAAGCCGCAATGGCGTCGTCGTGAGTAACCAGCACCAAAGTGGCGCCGGTAGAAGTGCACGCCTGAGTCAGCAGCTGCATCACCTGCGCGCCCGTGTTTTGGTCCAAGGCACCGGTGGGCTCATCCGCAAAGACGACGGCGGGGCTAGCCACCATGGCGCGGGCAATCGCCACCCGCTGGGCTTGGCCCCCCGAAATCTGGCCGGGGCGACGTCGAGCCGCATCCGCCAGCCCCAAACGCACCAGCCACTCGCGGGCGTGCGGCAAAGCTGAGGGCAAACTCATGCCCGCCAACAGCAGCGGCATAGCCACGTTCTCCTCATTGGTAAGCTCCGGCAGCAGCGCACCATCTTGGAACACAAAACCCATATGTTCACGCCGTATCTTCGAACGCTGCTTTTCGCGCAAAGCCGCCAGGTTAGTGCCGGCGAACATGACCGTGCCCGCATCCAGCGGCAAAATGCCCGACATGCAGTGCAGCAGCGTGGACTTGCCTGAGCCCGAAGGCCCCATGATGGCCACGTGGCTGCCGGTGGGGATAGTTAGGTTCACCGAGTTAAGCGCCCGCACCGGGGTGCCCATCTCGGAGGAAAAAGTTTTAACCGCATCGGTGACGCTTAACTCTTTGGTGTTCATGCAATTAAAACTAGGCGCCTGCGAACGCAAACTAATCGCCCATGCGAGCGAACTTCAGCCCTGGGCTAACTAATACCTAAGGAGGAGTCGCCCCCTACGTGCGTAGGGGAAAGACCCTGATCGGCGGCGCTGGTGCCGTGAGGCTAGTGCGGCCGGGCGCCCGTTAGGCGCCGGGCTGTGGGCTGCGGGCATGGTCTTGGCGGGTCATGCTTACTGCGCGGCCGGGCGCCGTGAGCGCGGGGCGGCGGGCACGGTTGACGTGGCGGGCGGGGTAGGCCTGGCCCGGGTGCGGCGGTGGGCCGCGTGCCGCGAGCGCGGGGCAGAGGCGCCCGTGGGCGGGCTGTTGCAGCCAGGGCGCCCGCTAGGCGTCGGGGTTTACCTGTAGGGAACGCAGACGGTTAACTGCCGCCCCCACATCCACCAGGCGCGGACGCACCAAAAACGCGGGGTGAGCCTCACCCAGGGCGTCCAGTCCGACGTCGTCGAGCCGCTTAGCCACCTGCGCAAGTGCCTGCGGCAGCGAAGTGCGCCCATCAAAATGGCGCTCCAACAACGCGCGCAGAGCCCACGCGACCGCCAACGCCTGCCCCTCATCCACCAGGCCCGAAACATCAGCCACATCCACCTCATGACGGTCCAGCACCAGGCGCTGCGTGCCCAAAGCGCGCGTACGGCTGGGGCCGCGACGCTTAGCCTCAGGCCGCTGGGGCAGACGCTGGGTGGGCAGCGGGAAATCAGGCAGGCTAGTGTCCACCCGAGGCTGGCTATCACACACCTGGCGGGCCTGCGCGGTGGCATCAACCAGACGGTAACTGTCCATGATCAGCACCTGATCGGCCACATCCAAATAGTCGCCACTGCCGCCCATCACAATTAAGGTGGAAATGCCGCGCTCACGGTGCAGGGCGCGGATGCGATCCACCAGCGGGGTGATAGGTTCACGCTCCGAGCTGACCAGGGCGCGCATACGTTGATCGCGAATCAGCAGGTTAGTGGCGCAAGTGTCCTCATCCAACAGCAGGGCGGCCTGGGCTGGCTGGGCCCACAACTCCAGGGACTCCATGATCGACGCCGCCTGCGAAGTAGAGCCTGAGGCGTTAGCGGTGGTGAACTGGGATGGGTCTGCGTCGCGCCCAGGCAGGTGGGAAATGAAAGGTCGCAGGTCGACGCCGGTAACCGCACGCCCGTCGGCGGCGCGCACGGCCATTGCCTCGGGCACGGTGGCCACCAGTTCACGCCCATCACCGGGGATATGCGGGTAAATACCCCGGGCAATGGCGTTTAGTAGAGTCGATTTGCCGTGATAGCCACCGCCGGCAATAACGGTTACACCCGCTGGGATAGCGGTGCCGCGCACCGGGCCGGCGTGAGGCAGCTGCACGGTTTGAGCCAAAGTTTCCGGCGCGGTCAGCGGGACACCGCCCTCAAGTGGCAGCTGCGAAACCCCTGAGCGGCGAGCCAAGTTGGCGCCGTCGGCCAAAAAAGCCACCCAGCCGCGCTCAACCAAAATCTCTTGCAGGGCCGCGTGATCCTCGGCCACCTGGCAGTGCTTCCAGGCCTCTGCGCCCAACTCGCTTTCGCGCAGGTCCAGGCCGGCGACGGCGCGGGCCAGATCCAAGTTGAGGTTGCGGGCAGCCTGGCGACCAGCGATTTCGCGCCCGAACGCGGGCAGCGACCAGCGCAGGCGCAACTCCAGGTAGGGGCCGGGAGCATTAAAGGCCGGGGTGGAGAAGTCATCTTGCCAGGTCTCATGCAGGTTGACGCTGGAGCGCTCCAGGATTTCCTGCCCGGCCGGGGCAATTGAGATGGCCTGGCCTTTAAGCAGTTCACGCAGGGTGCGGGCCAGGTAGTCGCGCAGAGCGGCGGCGCGGGTGGGGGAGGCGGTGAGGCGTGCGGCCGCGCCTGTCAGAGCCAGGGGTAGTACCACGCGGATGGCTGTGGGCGGAGCGTAAGGGTCTGGCTGGATGCGGTCAATGTAGAGCACCCACCCCAGCGGGGAGCGGTAGCGGCCAACGATAGCCTTGTATGCGGCGTAGGAGCGGCCGTCAATTGCGTGCAGGTGGCTGGTGAGTTCATTGAGGGTTGATTCGCGTGGCTCATCATTGAAGCGGCGCTGGCCTGAGCTGCGGGATGAACCAGAATAGTTGCCGGAACTGCGGGCCGGGCCTGAATTGCGGGATGAACCGGAGGACTGGCGGCCCTGATCGGAGGAGTGTCCTGAACCGGAGGAGTGGCGGCTCTGGCGGTCTGAGCTGTAGGAAGAGTTGCTCTGGCGGCCTGAATAACCGGAACTGTCGGAGCGGTGGGAGTGGTTTTGGGGGCCTCGGTAAGAGTCGCGTGCAGCCATGTAGGCATTATTTCACGTGAAACATTTTGTCTCCGCAGCACACCCTGGCTATACAAACACACCCAAAATCGTCCCCTCCCTATGATTTTTCATGGGGTTTTATAGGGAACGGATGAAATGTCAGTATTTGTAACCCCGCCCGCGTACAGGCGCCGTCAGTAGAGGCAGGGCGCCGTCGTCGGCACTAGCGAAGGCAACGACAGCGGCAGTAAAGATGATGCCAGCAAAGGCGAGGGCGCCGTCGTCGAACCTAGAAGTAAAATTCCTCAACAGTCGGGCCAGCCAAGCCAGCCAGGCAGTCAAGTCAGCCGGGAAATCTGGGTCTGCCAGGCTAGCCGGGCGAAGAACCATGGCTGGCCGCAAAGAAAGCGCGCTGGCCGAAAAACGAAAATACCCTTAGGAAATCTCCAATGAGTAAATTGACTAATCAAGCCGCTTGGTTTTCAGACAACGAGAAAAACTGGAATGACCGCGCGAACCTGCACATGGCCGGCGACTACTGTGGCCTGCGCCGCCTGCTCGCGGACCCCAACGCCATCAGCGCGGAGCTTGCCCTCGACATTGGGCGCTTTGGCGACCTTGCCGGCAAGCAAGTCATGCATCTGCAGTGCCACGTTGGGACGGACACGATCGGATTTGCCCGTCGCGGAGCCGCGCGAGTTGTGGGCCTAGACCTGTCTGAGACTTCTCTGGCCCACGCGCGCAATATTGCAGATAAGGCCGGGGTGGACGTCGAGTACGTGCACGCCAATGTCTATGACGCGCGGCAGGCGGTAAGTGGTTACTTCGACCTGGTCTATACATCCATTGGCGTCCTTTGCTGGCTGCCCGACGTCGTGCAATGGGCTTGCGTCATTGCGTCCCTGCTTAAACCCGGGGGTACTTTCTTCATTCGCGATGATCACCCCATGTTCATGACGATTGGCGAGGACGTGTCTGATGGGCTGAAGATTGAGCAGCCCTACTTCCAGCTTGATACCCCCATGACCTGGGATGACGACTCAAGCTATGTGGATACTCCCGGCGCCCCTCGCATCGCCCACACCACAAATCACCAGTGGAACCATTCCCTGGGGCAAATTATCACGGCGCTGATTGATGCAGGATTGGTGGTCGACGGCGTCGAAGAGTTCACCTATTCCGCTTGGTGCCCCTGGCCTGGGCTTATGGAGCAACACGCGGACGGAATGTGGCGTTTGCGTGAGCAGCCCGAGCGGCTGCCGCTGCAGTTTGCCATTTCTGCGCACAAGGCTTGAGGGGTTGTGTGGGGTCTGGAGTGGCCGCGCAAGGTCTGAGGTGGAGGCCAGGCTTGAGGCTTCCAGACCTGAGTGGCTAACAAGGCCTGAGGTGTTGCCTGACGCAGTGCACAAAGTCTGGGACTAGGCCTGAGGTTTCTATACCTGAGGTTCTGAAGGTTCCACACCTGGGGATCATGTCTGAGTTACTGACATGTCTGGCGTGCCTGGCCGTCGCGCGGGGCTTGAGCTGTTGGCCCACCTGAGGTGGGGTGACTTAGTGGTGTTTTCTAGGGCGGGCAAAATGGTCAGTATGTGAGATATGAGTATCAATGTACGTACACCTAATTTCATAAATACACCCAAAATCGTCCGTTCCCTATGATTTTTCAATGGGGTTTTATAGGGAACGGACGATTTTTCCGTATCTGTGAGAAGGTGCGGAGTAGGCATGAAATTTCTCCCGACGTCGCACTGCATCTCTTGGTAGTTGTTGCAGCTAGTTCTTATCTGGGGTTGTCTGAAGCGTGGGGGCTGTCTGAAGCTGGTGTGGCCCAAAAATATTTAGGTGTTCTAACTGGTCTACGCATCCCAAGCATTCTGGCTGTCATGGTTAGGCGGTGTAGTGAGTAGTCTGCTTGCCCCTGGTGAGGTAGATGTAGTGGCGGGGTTGGTTTTCCCTAGCGGGAGGTACTAGAGAGGGGCGCCGGTTTGCTGAGTAGTTGGGTGGTTGAGTGGCTGGACTGCTTTGCTGGGCGGTTGGCGCCCGAAAAGGCCGGTGCTCCAAAAAGTGGATTGGTAGAAGTGAGTCTGTAGAAGTGGATCGGTAGAACTGGCTTAACCTTCGCCAGAATTGGGTCTGTACTAGCCCCCAATTTGATCTACTGATCTACGCTCGCCCGAAAGGGCCGCTGTGTGGACAAGCAAGTTCAGTATGTGGAAGCCCGCTCTCAAGCGCACATAAAATCGTCCCTTCCCTATGATTTTCCGCTGGGGTTTTATAGGGAAGGGACGATTTTGCCTGTATCTGTGGGCGCAGGTTTACTGCCTCTCAGGCAGGGCTACTGTGCGCGCAGATTTGCCGGCCATGGGTGCTGCCTTGCAAGCACAGACACTGTCCATGACCTGGCTTCACAGGGGCCGCCACTTGCGTATTCACAGGATCGTCACCTGCGTATTCACAGGGCGCACCAACTGTGTATTCACCCAGGTCATCGCCTGCATAGTCACAGGGCACGCCGCCTGCGCAGCAACACTAGGCCGCCCGCGATTGCCGCGACTGCCCCAAGCCCAAGCGCCAGGTTCGCGCCCGTGCGCGGCAACTGCTCGCCAGCCATAGGCTCCCGGGTGCCGTCAGGCGCTGGTGGTGCGCTTGGCTTGCCCGATTGCCCGGGGGTTGGCGTGGGTTGTCCAGGTACCGACGACGCCGTTGGGCCTGCGGTGGGCTGCGGCGAGGTGGTGGGCTGACCAGTGGGGGTCGCTGTGGGCTGGGTTGAAGCCGTGGGGCTAGCGGTCGGGCCTGCGGTGGGCTGGCCAGTGGGTGCGGCCGTTGGGTTGGCCGTAGGCGCACCAGTTGGGCTGGCAGTCGGCTGAGCCGTGGGCGACGCCGTGCCAGTTGGCTTTACCGTCGGAGCCACAGTGGGCTGACCAGTGGGGGCCGGCGATGCCGTGGGGCTAGCAGTCGGCTTCACAGTGGGAGCCACAGTGGGCGCCACGGTGGGTTGGCCGGTGGGCGCCGCCGTGGCCGTGGGAGCCACAGTGGGCGCCGCAGTAGGTGCTCCAGTGGGCTGCGCCGTCGGGCTAGCAGTCGGCTTCACAGTGGGCGCCGCCGTGGCCGTGGGAGCCTCAGTGGGCGCTGCAGTCGGCACCGGCGTGGAGCTAAGCGCCGGTTTGGTGGTGGAGTGGACGGCGCGCAGAGTCACCGAATCTGGGCCCATGCCGTCTTCCTTGGCTGCCACCGCAATCGAAATGACGTTCTCACCGTTGGGGTTGAGGAACCCGGCGGGGATAGTGAACGAGGTTTGCGGGCCCCGGTCGCCAATGTAGACGCCGGTGTTCCAACCGTTGACGAAAAGCGTGGCCTGCGCGCGGTCGCCCAGGGAGCTAAAACGCGAGGAGTTGATGTCCAGGCGGAAAGCGGTGTCCTGGTTGGCAGGCAGGTTCAGCTTGACGCGGGCGCGGTACCAGGTGACACCGGCCGGCGAGTGCAGGTTGTCGGCCTTGGCCCACTTGGAGTCGTCAAAGCCGGGCATGTGGAAGCCGGCCTTTTCGCCGCCCAGACCGCCGTTGTTGTAGAGCGTGCCCGAGGGGTTGGTGGCTGCCTTGGCGGCAAAGTCGGCGTCGGCGCCGTGGATTTTCCAGGTGGCGGTGGAGCCTTCGATGGCCACGTCAAACAGGCCACGGTTTTGCTTGGACAGGCCGTCGTCGGACCAGTCCAGGTTTTGCCCGAGGTTGTTGACCAGCACCGCTACGGTGACCTTGTCGCCGCTCTTGACGGTGCCGGCGGGGACGTTCACCTTGGCCCAGTTGCCGGCGGCGTCGTAGGCCCCGGCGTAGACGCCGTTAACCCACACCTGCATGAATGCGGGGTTCTTGCCCTGCGAGGGTACGCCTGAGGCGCCGTTGCCCTGTAGGTACAGGTAGGGGTCGGCCTTGGTGGCGGTGAAGGTGCCCCGGTACCACACTGAGCCTTCGTAGAAGCCGTAGTGGTTGGAGTCCAGCACGGTGTTGGAGTATTGGCCCGGGCCTTGGAAGCGGGGGTTGGCGGCCTGGGTGTCGGCGGCAACCTTCCACTTGGAGTCGTCGTAAGTGGCTTTGGCTTCGGCGTAGTCGGTGGCTTTGACGAAGCTTAGCTGCTGGCTGGCTACGGCTGCAGGTCCGGGTACTTTGCCGGTAAAGACGCCGACGTCGCCCGCGCCGCTAGCGTTGTTGGTGACGCCGACGTCGCCCGTGCCGGTAGCGCTGTTCGTGCCGGTAGCGGCTTTGGCGGCACTCGCGCCGGCACCAGCATTGCCAGCGCCAGTAGCGTTGCTGGTGCCGGTGGCAGCTTTGGCGGCACTTGCAGCGGCACCAGCATTGCCAGCACCGCCAGTGGCGCTAGCCGGGTTGAGCGAGCCGCCGTTGAAGCCCACGTGGTTAATGCCGGCGGGGGCAATCACGCGCACATTAGACTCAGCGGAGACTGAGCCGGTTAGCTGCAAGGTGTCCTTGCCGGTGAACTTGGCGGTGCGAGCTAGTTCCACCCCCTCAACGGCTACGCTGCTGAGCTTGCCGTTGCGGGTGCCGTCAAGTAGCCAAGTGGTTTGGGCTGTGGTGCGGTCAATGATGCGCAGGGAGAGTACCTTGTCGCCGTCCTTAATGGTGATTTGCTGGGGCGAGGCCGTGTAGGTGTAGTTCAGGCGCAGCTGGCCGGTGGTCGCATCCCAGGTTTGCTCAACCCCCTCAGGGGCGCTGACCTGGGGTTGGGTGGTGTAGTGCAGTACGGTTTCGCCGCTGTCGCCGCGCGTACCGGTTAGATACTGTAAGGACCCGCCGGCGCTGTTTAGCGTGGCGCCAAACATTTGGCTGGTGGTGTAGTACAGCTCGTGCCCGCCCATCTGCTTGTCAGCGGTCAGCATGATGGCGTCACGCCCGTGCAGGGCCAGGGTGGTGCCTTCCTTTTGCGGGATGCGCTTCCAAGAGATGGTTCCGTCTGCCTCGTCATTATTTTCGCCGGGCAGGGACTGGGCGTTGGGGTAAACCTTGACAGCGTCTAGTGATACGAAGGTGTCTTGCGAGCCGCTGAAAGCTTTCCCGTCCACAGTCACCGTCACGGTGTGCGTGGCGGGCTCGACTGTCTGGTTGGCGGTCGCGCCAGCCTTATCGGTGCCCGAGTCGGTCGCGCCGCCCTGCGTGCCAGCCTCGGCCCCCTGCGTGGCGGCCTGCGAGCCGCCCTGCGCGCCAGCCTGGGCGCCCTTTTCGGCGCGCCAGCTAAACACAGTTTGCTGCGGGGTAGCCTCAGAGGTGACATCCTCCTTGGTCTGGCCCACTTCCTGGCCGTCAATGGTTACCGTGGCCGAGCCGTGGTTGGAGGAGAAGGGTGCGATGATGTCAAAACCTACGCCGGTGAAAGTGAAGGTGTAGGAGTTGCCGGCAGTCTTAGAGAAGGTTTCGTCACCAGAGTGGTCGCCCTGGGTCCAGTTCTTACCGCTGGCGTGCTGCCAAGAGCCGGTGAAGGTGAAGAAAGAAGTGTCAGAGTCGTTGTAGATGGGGGCTTGGACCGCCGTCGCACCTAGAACGTCGAAAGCGTCAATATCAACCACATTTGCGCCGTCGAAACCAACATTTTCCACCTTAATGGTGTGCTGGCCGGGGCTGAGGTTTTCAATGCGGTAAGCCTCCAGCTGGGTGGGCTTGTTCTGCTCAGTGTCTACGTGGGCGCTCGTGACCAGCTGGGCCTCGCCGCCGTCAATAGAAACCTTGAAGTAGCCGTGATCGGTGCCGGTGGCGGTAATTAGCCGCACCCCGGTGCCGGTGAAGGTGAAGGAGGCCGTGTCGCCCACAGTCTTGGTGCGGGTGAGCGTGCCTGAGGCCGCCGACGAGTCAGCCACCTGGCTCCAGGAGCCGGTGTAGGTGATGGCGCTGCTGCGGTCGTCGTGGCTAAAGCCCGTGGTGGTGGTGCCGCGCGGCTTGCCTAGGCTTAGCGCCGTGGTGAAGGTGGTTTCAGTAGTGTCGTTGGAGTTGGCTAGGCGCATGGCGTAGGTGCGTACGCCGTTGCCAGTCACTGAGCCCTGCCCGGCTTCGGCTTGGCGGGCGTAAATCTTCACGTTGGAGCCAGATTCGACGACGGCGTTGGGGGCCTGCACCGGGTTCATGTCGCTTAGCTCGGGTACTGCTTTGGTGTAGTAGCCGGTTTCTTTTTGCACACTGGCCTTGGGGGTCAAGGTGCGGTCCTCAGTGATGCCGGCGCCGTAGTCGTAGGAGGTGAAGCCGGAAGCGGGCGCCCCAGTCCAACCCCAGTTGGTGCCGCCATAAGCCATGTAGTAGTTGAAGGCGGTTACCCCGTTACCGATGTTGTGTACACTCCATTGGCGGGTGAAACCCTCATCGGTGTAGGTGTAACAGTCTGAGGCGTTGTAGCTGGCCCCCCAAGGAGTGAAGGCGCCACCTTGAGATTCGGTGATGAAATGCGGCGAGTTGGGGGCGTAGCTGCGGAAAGTGGCTTCTGAGTCATCAATCCGGTTGCGTCCGGCTGAGCAGTTGAAACCTACCGGGTACTTGTCGTAGGCGTAAAAGTCAGTGCCGTAAAGGCTAGTGTTTTTAAAGCGTCCACCGAGCCCATAGTCATTGTGGAATAGGGGCACATCAATGCCGTCAGATTTAACCTGAGATACCAGGCTCTTAAGGAAAGCGCCGCGCGCGGCGTTGTCGCTGAGCAGCTCGTTTTCCACCTGGTAGAGCAGCACTGAGCCGCCGCCCTTAGTGACCAGGTGCTTGGAGGCAATCTGGTCAAAGGCGTGCAGCCAGGCTTTGGAGGCTGCCAGCACCTTGGGGTCGGTGGTGCGCAGGCCGCCTGAATAGTTAGTCATCCAGGCCGGCAGGCCACCCATAGAAATTTCAGCGTTAACGTAGGGGCCGGGGCGGGCAATAACATACAGTCCCTCTTCCTTAGCCATGGTTAGCAGCAGGTCGAGGTCTTTAATGGTGCCCTTGGAGAAGTCGAAGGGGCCGCCTTCTTTAGATTGGTGTAGACCCCAGAAGAAGTACAGGGATACCGCGTTGTAACCGTTGGCGCGCATCTTTTGGAATAGGTCGCGCCAAGAGTTCACATCCGGGGCGCGCCAGTAGTGGATCTCGCCAGACCACACGTTTAGACGCTGTCCATCAACCATGAAGGAGTTTTTGTCGAAAGTGACTTTGTGGGGTTTGCCGTCGTTGCCGGGGAAGGTGATGTCGGCGGTGGCGTATTTGGCGGGCGGAGCCGCGCTCGCGGCTTGGGCTACCGAGATTGGTAGTGCGCCTCCTGCCAGGGCCATGCCAACGACGGCGGCTAACGTAGCCGCACGTTTGGCCAGTTTTCTGGGCATTATCGCTCCTATGCGAAGATCCGGCCGCAGCCGGGGGAGGGTGTTTGTTTAAAGAGGGGAGGGTTTGTTTAAGGGGTGGCAGCGGACATTGCGGTTAATATCCGCTGCCACCCCTTTCAGTTTGTGGTTAGTTGAGGATGAACCGAACTGACCTTGGTTGATAGCTGTATTTAGCCCTGTATATGGGGGCGCTATCAGCTTTGACGGCGACGACGCAGGGCTAGGCCCCCAGCGCTCATCGCGATAGCTGCCAACGCAAAGGCGCCAGTGGCCGCGCCCGTGTGGGCTAGGCCGCCGCGCGGCGAGGCGGTGGTGCGGTTACCAACCACCGGAGTGGTGGCATTGGCAACCGGGGCGGTGGGCTGCAGCTGAGGCTGGCCGGGCACCGTGGGCTTAGCGCTAGGCAGCGCACTGGGCTTGCCGCTACCAGGTGCGGTAGGTACCGCGCTGGTGGGGGCAGGGGCCGAGGTGGGCTGAGCGGTGGGTTCAACTGCCGGGTTGGTGGGCTGGGCAGTGGGAGCCGGAGAAGCCGTAGGTTCGCCAGTGGGCTCAGCGGTCGGCTGGCTGGTCGGAGCCTGAGTCGGTTCAGCCGTAGGTTCGCTGGTCGGAGCCTGGGTTGGCTCGGCCGTGGGCTCAGCGGTGGGCTCAGTGGTGGGCTGGCTGGTCGGCTCGCTGGTCGGGGCCGGGCTGGGCTCAGCGGTGGGCTGGGCCGTGGGCGACGCCGTCGCCGTCGGAGCCGGGGAAGCCGTCGGAGCCGGAGAAGCCGTCGGGGCCGGGCTGGGCGAAGCAGACTCAGCCGCGAAGGTAGCCCCCAACGCAATCTCAGCCGCGCCACCATAGTTGTCGCCGTTTTGGCTGCTTAGCTGCTCAAAGTAGACGAAGCAACCGTTAGGAACACTGGCCACCGTAGGCAGCACAGTCTGGGGTGCGTCAGAAGACTTGAAAGTACCCTGGCCAACCAGCGTCCAGTCATCCTTGTTGCCGGTGGCAGAGACATACAGGCGGTAGTCCTTGGCACGCGAGTTAGCGTTGCCCTTACGGCCGGTGTACTCCAAGCCAGCAAACTTACAGGTCTGGCCGGCAGGGGCCTCAATCTTCATGATCACGCCGTGGGGGAAGCCATCGTTACCAGCGCTCCAGCGGGTGTGCCAGAAGGTGTTGGGGTCGCCGTCGAAAGCAGCCGTAACCGGGCCGTTAGGCGGGGTTTCGCCGCTTTCCTCCTGGGAGTCAACCCAGACGGGCTTCACCTTGCCCGTGGCAACGCGGTGCGGCAGTGGCACAGTGCCGCCCGAGATGGTGACCTTAATGGTCACTACCCGCTCGCCCTGGGTGAAGGTCATGTCGTGCTCACCGTTGGTCATGGAGCCGTCAATTAGCAGATCCTGCACGCGGGTGCCGTCCTCGCCAGCGCGAATGTTACCCACAAAAGCGTCACCAATCTTGATGGCGATCAGCTGGCCAGGCTGGAAGCCCGAAGCCTCAATGTGGATGCGCTCGCCCACGGTTAGCGTGGTCTTCTCAATAGTCACCTTGGGGCTAACCGAAGCATCCCAGGCGGCGGGCAGCTGCGGGGCTGCGGCGTCGTCGGCAACGTGAATAGCAGCGTAGTTAACCTCTTCGCCACCGATTTTTAGCGTGGCCACATAGTCGCCGGCAGTGGCGTACTTGTGTTCACCTAGCAGGCGGTAAACCCCAGCTGAGTGGTAGGCGTCGCGTGGAGTGTCGGCGACGACGGCGGCCGTGGTTTCGCTCGAACCGTCACCCCAGTCCACGCTGATGGTGGTGCCAGCGGGCAGGGCCGAGTTAGATACGCCGTCGTCGTCATTGGTGCTGTCGGGGCTAATAGCGTTACCCACAACCTTCGTGCCGGGGGCCGAAAGGTAACCCAGCGGGAAGGTGACAGAAGTGTTAGTGGGGGCACTAGTGCCGGGGTTACCGGCCAGCTCCCAATTCCACTTAACCAGCGAGGTGTCATAGAAGTTCTGGCCAGCCACATTCCAGTGGGTGCCCACAATCCCTAGGCGCTGGGTGAAGTCGGTGACGTTGCGCTTAGCCTGCGGGGTCCAGCCAATCTCGGCGTGGGAGGCGCCGCGCGGCCAAGCCAGCAGGTCCACCTCAGTGCTGCCGCGCACGGTCTCAGACCAAAGCGGCGCTTCAGGGCCCAAAATGTGTTCGTCACTCAAACCGGAGATAACCGTCTTAGGATCCCAGTTGTAGTACTGCGGGGCGTCACAAACCCCGGCGCAAGCCCAGTTCAAACCGATAGGGGTCTTGGGGTTGTACTTCTGGTCAATGTAGGACGAAGCGCCGCGACTCATCACGATCTTGGCACCCTTGTTCAGGGCCGCGTCCTTAGTGGAGGCGGAGTTACCCACCCAGTACTGCACGGCGTCGCCCGATTTCAGGTCAGTGCCGGCGTACTCATTCCAACCAATGGGGTGCTTGCCCAGGTCACGCACAATAGTGCCAACCCGGTTAAGGAACTTGTTGTAAATCGCAGTGCCGTAACGCGAGGTCATCGAGTGCGGCTCGTCGCCACCCACGTGCAGGTAGGCGCCGGGGGTGATGGCCGCCAACTGGCCCAATACGTGCTTTACGAAGGTAAAGGACACTTCAGAGTTGGGGTCCAGGTAGGAGTAGCCAACCGCGCCGGTGCCGTTAGCGGGGGCGGTGGGCTCAGCGGTGGTGGCCTGGTGGGAGGAGCCAGCCGTGTTCAGCTGCGGGATTGCGTGCAGGGCGGCGTTGGTGTGACCAGGCAGGTCAATTTCGGGCACCAGGGTGATGTGGCGGGCGGCGGCGTAGGCCACAATTTCCTTGTACTGTGCCTGGGTGTAGTAGCCGGTGCGGCCCACCTCATTGGACTTGGCCTTGTCGTGCATGTTCATGGCGGTGCGGCCAGAAACGCCGGTTAGACGGGTGTAGTCAATGGTGTCGCCCTCAGCGCGTCCCTCATTGGTGATCTCAATGCGCCAACCCTGGTCATCAGCCAGGTGGAAGTGCAGGTAGCTCATCTTTAGCGAGGCCATCTGGTCAAGCACGTGCTTGACTTCGTCTACCGTCAGGAAAGAGCGGGCCGGGTCAAGCATGATGGCGCGGTAGGAGTAGCGCGGGGAGTCTTTAATTTCGACGGCGGGCACCTCCCAAGCTGCATAGACCGGGTACTTGGAGTTAATAAAGCCCGGCAGTAGCTGACGCAGCGTCTGGGTGGCGTTGAAGAAACCGTGGGCGGCGTTAGCGGTGATAGTTACCCCGCTCTTGGTGGAGGTCAGAGCGTAGGCTTCGGCGCCGCTGTGACCGGCAACCGCACCGGTTTTGAAAGTAATGTTGCCGCTGGCCTCGCCAGAGTCAACCACCGGCAGCGGGTAGCCGGTGGACAGGCGGGCCTGGGCAGCAAATAGCTCAGCCGCGTCCTTAGCGTCACCGGGGGCGACAAGCTTAGTGTCTTGGCTGAGCTCAAAAGAGTCCTGGCTGGCAGAGTTGTCTTTTAGCTCTGCCGGTAGGGGCACCAGGCCTAGGCCAGTGTTGGCGGCTGGCTGGCTGGGTTCACTGTTTGCTTGAGGACCATCCCACACTTCAAACTCCCATAGGGACACACCGTATTTGACTCCACCAAAGGGAGTACGGTCTTCAGCCTGCATACGGACAGCTTTATAGGCGGCGTCGGCACTGACTTTGGTGAGTTTCTGCTCGTCTCGCGCGGCGCCATCGGCGGTGCCACACGTGGGCCTAATGGTATCAGTGGCGCGTTTGAAGGTAGTTCCGTCGGTGGATACCTCTAGGTGGTAGGCGGCCGCGCAAGCCACCTCCCAGTGAATCGCGACGTGGTGGATTTTGGTGGGTTTTGAGAAGGTCAAAGTGACCTGAGCGTCGTCGGCAGTGTTTGAAGACCAACGTGACTGATCGGCTTTGGCGGCACCAACGTTGATTACGCCGTCGTTTACCTTATCCGGCCCCCACTGGCCGGCAACTTCCTGACCGGAAGCGGAAACGGTGGTACCTGCGCTTGCCAGAGCCACATTGCGGCCCTGTGTCGACTCAGCGTTGGCTACGCTCAATGCCGCCGTTGGCAGCAGTGACAATGACAGCGCCGCCACTGCGGGCACTGCCAGCCACTTTTTGAAGTACGCCATCGTATCTCCTTGTGAGAAGGGTTGGGTCAGGGTCAAGTCTAGCCACTTGCAAGATGGAAAGTGAAAACTTTTGAAAGAATCTGTTGGTTTGGTGTGGCGGCGCGTTCTGTGGTGCGGCATGTTCTGTGGCGGCGGTGGCTGGGCTCGGCGTGGGTGGCCCGTATTCTCGACGCCGCCGCCGTCCGGGGTTGGCTCGATCACAGCGAAGTAGAGCCAACTAACAGGAATAACCCGGGACTAAAGTCGGTTCATAGAGGCGTTAGGACCTGCGACGGGTAAGCGCACTAGATGGCCGCCGTCGTCCCCCACTATCGATCAGGAGCCGTAAGTGAGCCTCGACGAAACCACCCCCAAGAGCTACGACGCCCTAATTGTCGGCTGGGGTAAAGCCGGCAAAACCATTGCCCAGAAACTAGCTCTACGCGGCCAGAAAGTGGCGCTGGTAGAAGCCAGTCCCGCCATGTACGGCGGCACCTGCATCAACATTGCCTGCGTGCCCACCAAAAAACTAATCGTGGAAGTCGAGCAGGCCCTGGCCGCCAAGGCCCGCGAAGCTGAAGCTAGCTCCGATGCCGCCATCTTCGCCGGCGCCCAAAAAGCCCGCAACGCCCTAATCGAAAAGCTCAACAACGCCAACTACCACATGGTGGCCGACAAGGGCGTAGACATCTACGACGGCACCGGCGAATTCGTGGGCCCCAAGACCGTGCGCGTAAACGGTGAGCAGGGCGCCCAGCTGCTAACCGCCGACACCATCATCATCAACACCGGCGCCCGCCCGGTAGTGCCCCCGATCCCCGGCGTTGACTCCAAGCGTGTCGTTGACTCCACCGGCATCCAGTTCCTACCCACCCTACCCGGCCGCCTAGCGGTAGTTGGTGGCGGCCCCATCGGCCTGGAATACGCCGACATGTTCGCCCAGCTCGGCGTGGAAGTCACGGTAATCGACGCCGCCCCGGTCCCCTTCACCCGTTTCGACGCCGACGTGGCTAGCGTCGCCACCGACATTCTGGCCAAGCACGGGGTGCAGTTCGTAAATGGCGCCAAGGTTACCTCCTTCGTGGAAAGCGGCGACGGCGTCGTCGTTAACTACACCCTGGCCACCCCCGCAGGCGAGCAGGGTGAAAACCAGGAACTAGCCGTGGACTATGTGCTGCTGGCAATCGGCCGCCGCCCCGCCACCGACGGGCTAGGTCTGGAAACTGCCGGGATTGCCACCGGCGCTCGCGGCGAAGTGGTTGTGGATGAGTTCTGCCGCACCAACGTGCCCGGTGTATTTGCTGTTGGCGACGTTAATGGTGGCCCGCAGTTCACCTACATTTCTTTCGACGACCACCGCGTGGTGATGGACCAGCTGGTGGGCTCCGGTAAGCGCTCTACTGCTGGGCGCATCATTCCCACCTCCACTTTCATTAACCCGCCGCTGTCGACTGTGGGTCTAGGTGAGCAGGCCGCCCGCGAGGCCGGCTATGAGGTGCGTGTGGCCTCCAAGCCAGTGGCCACTATTGCCGCCATGCCGCGCCCCAAGATTGTAGGTAACCCCGACGGCGTAATTAAGTTCGTGATCGACGCCGCCACTGATCGCATCCTAGGTGCCTCGATGCTGGTGATTGACTCCCAGGAGCTGATCAACCTGGTGGCGCTGGCTATCAAGCAGGGTCTGACCGCCGCCGACCTGGCTGGCGCGATCTACACCCACCCCAGCTCCAGCGAAGCCTTCAACGAGGTTCTGGCCTGATATAGCGCTAGCTGCCCTGGCTGCGGTTGTGATGATCGACGGTTGTAATCACCGGCGGTTGTGATGATCGGGCCAGGGCAGTTTTTTGTTTTCGCGTGGATTTTGCGTGCGAGCTGGGGGAGCGCACGGCTATACCAGCTGGGGGTGCGCGGCTACAAAAACGCATTTGCTCACTCGGGACTTTGGGACCTGTATAAAGCGCTACCACAAGATAATGTTGTTTCTTGCAAACCGAAGCACAACATGTAGTGGCCGCGCCGTTATTCTCCCCATTTCCCGCGTGACCTCATTGTGCGTCTTTTTCGTGAAAGGACTGCCAGATGGACCCGCGTTTTGACTCTGCCAAAGCCGCAACCAACCACGACGGCGCAGCAATGACTGCTGGGCAGCACTACGACGTCGACGCTATTGCCACTATCAACGAGTACCTAGACCGCAGCGACTGGCGCGTGAACGCCAACGCCAACCAGGGCTACTCGCTGGGCGGTCTGATCCTTAACTCTGCCGGCAAAATGGTGGCCAACTACTGGCTTGAGCACGTCTACACCCCGGCCATTGGCACCCCTCACCGTCAAGGCGACTACCACATCCACGATCTAGACATGTTTGCCGGCTACTGTGCAGGCTGGAGCCTAAAGCGCCTGCTGCAGGAGGGGTTCAACGGGGTGAGTGGGTCTATCGCTTCAGCCCCGCCCAAGCACTTCTCCTCAGCTTGCGGGCAGATCGTTAACTTCCTGGGCACACTGCAAAACGAATGGGCCGGCGCCCAAGCCTTCAGCTCTTTTGACACCTACATGGCGCCTTTTGTGCGCAAGGACGACATGAGCTATGACCAGATCGTCCAGTGCATGCAGGAGCTCATCTACAACCTAAACGTGCCCAGCCGCTGGGGTAGCCAGTGCCCCTTCACTAACCTGACCTTCGACTGGACCTGCCCAGACGATCTGCGCGACGAGTACCCGCTAATCGGCGACGAGCTCATGGACTTTACCTACGGCGACTTGCAGCCTGAAATGGACGTCATCAACAAGGCTTTCATTGAGGTTATGACTGCCGGTGACGCCGACGGGCGCGTATTTACCTTCCCGATCCCCACCTACAACATCACCCCTGACTTTGAGTGGGAGGGCGAGAACGTAGATGCCCTGTTCAACATGACCGCCAAGTACGGCTTGCCCTACTTCCAAAACTTCATTAACTCTGACCTGGACCCGCACATGATCCGCTCCATGTGCTGCCGCCTCCAGCTGGACCTGCGTGAGCTGTTAAAGCGTGGCAATGGCCTGTTTGGCTCAGCTGAGCTGACCGGCTCTATTGGTGTGGTTACTTTAAACATGGCTCGCCTGGGTTACCTGTTTAAGGGTGACGAGGCGGCGCTGGTAGCCCGCATGGATGAGCTGATCGACCTGGCCAGCCAATCCCTGGAGATTAAGCGCGCCACCATCCAGCACCACATGGATCACGGCTTATTCCCCTACTCCAAGCGCTACCTGGGTAGCTTGGACAACCACTTCTCTACTATTGGCGTTAACGGCATGAACGAGATGGTGCGTAACTTCTCTGACGACGCCTATGACCTAACCGACCCGCGTGGCTTTGAAATGTGTGTGCGCGTTTTAGACCACGTGCGTGAACGCATGGTGCAGCTGCAGGAGGCCACCGGTCACCTCTACAACCTGGAGGCCACCCCGGCTGAAGGCACCACCTACCGTTTCGCTAAAGAGGACCGTAAGCGTTTCCCCGGCATTATCCAGGCTGGGACTGAAGCTGAGCCCTACTACACCAACTCCTCGCAGTTGCCCGTGGGCTACACCGATGACCCCTTCCAGGCTTTGGAAGATCAGGAAGTGTTGCAGGGTAAGTACACCGGTGGCACGGTGCTGCACCTATACATGGGGGAGCGGGTTTCTTCCGGCAAGGCTTGTAAAGAACTGGTGCGTCGTTCACTGACTGCTTTCAAGCTGCCTTACATCACTATCACGCCCACCTTCTCTATTTGCCCGGTGCACGGTTACCTGGCTGGCGAGCACTTCACTTGTGAGCGTTGCGCCGCCGCCCACCCTGAGCGTGAGCCCCAGGCTTGCGAGGTGTGGACCCGCGTAATGGGTTACTTCCGCCCGGTGCAGTCTTTCAACATTGGTAAGAAGGGCGAGTACCACGAGCGGCAGATGTTCGATGAGTCTAGCGCTGCTGGTCACGGCCAGTTACGTAGTGCTTTTGAATTCGACGACGCCGGCGTGCGCACCCGCGAGGTAGTCACCTCCGAGATTTATGCCTGACGCAGCCGACTTACAGATAGCCGGGCTGGTACCCCTATCCACGGTGGACTGGCCCGGCAAACTGGCTGCCAGTATCTTCTTGCAGGGCTGTCCCTGGCGCTGCGTGTACTGTCAAAACCACGAAATTTTGGATCCCCGCACCCCAGGCAGTGTGCCCTGGTCGCAGGTGGTGGAGTTGCTGCAACGCCGACGCGGTCTGCTGGACGGACTGGTTTTTTCCGGCGGCGAGGCCACCCGCCAGCCCGGCCTGCTTAGCGCCGCCCAGGAGGTTAAGGCCCTGGGCTTTGCAGTGGGGCTGCACACTGCCGGTATTTATCCGGGTAATTTGGCCCGCTTACTTGCCGCCGACGCCGTCGACTGGGTGGGCCTGGACATTAAGGCCCTGCCTGGCCCCGATTACCGCCAGGTGGTGGCGCGCAGCGGTGGGGGAGAAAAGGCCTGGCGTGCCCTGGAGCTGGTGCTCAATGCGGGGGTGGATTACGAGGTGCGCCTGACGGTGTATCCCGGTTACCCCGGCGGGGTTGAGGGAGCGTTTAGGGTTGCCTCTTCTCTTCACGACGCCGGCGTGGCTAGTTTGGCCTTGCAAGTAGCGCGTAGTTTGGGGGCGCCTGAGGGTTTTATTTCCGATGGCGACAACTGGGGATCGCAGGTGGAACAGTTAGAGGCGCGTATTGGGCAGCTAGGCTTCGCTAGCTTCCTGCGCCGCTAAGCGCACTGTTGCTTACGCGTGCACTGTTACTGGCAGGAGATAAACTATTTTTGAGCGTTGCCGGTCACAATATTTTGGCCCGCGCCCGGCGCCTGGCAAACTGGTTGCCCTTAGCTTAAATTACTCTTGGCCAGCCTAAACAGGTAATTCAGCCGGGCCTGGTTGGCTCTGAAATGCAGCTTGTAAGTCACCAGGTTTAACGTAAAATTAGCTCTTTGTGGCTACCGTCACCCAAAATCGGGTTGCGAGGGTGTTGGATGGTCGCTAAAGTTATACGAGTGCCTGCGGGACAGCAACGAAAACAAAAAATTCGTTAGATGTTCTGCTGGGTGTGTTGTTTGAGAACTCGATAGTGTGTCAAGTTTTTTATGTCTTGAATTCTTCTCCAACAGGCGTGTTGCTTTGTTGGGGGGTTTTTCTTGTTGATTTCTTTGTCAACTAATATTTTTTGAGCTAGTTGTTTTCTGGTTCTTCATGTTTTTTTGGAGAGTTTGATCCTGGCTCAGGACGAACGCTGGCGGCGTGCTTAACACATGCA
>ERZ772956.343-NODE-343-length-36647-cov-7.225077_pt1 | contig 36647 bp, 59 predicted proteins | sample MGYA00580683_ERZ772956 | MGnify/ENA primary metagenome ERZ772956 (study PRJEB29015, sample SAMEA2738077) | human oral metagenome | biome: human oral; feature: human-associated habitat; material: saliva | place: China | collected 2212 ... | reverse complement strand
GGTTTTATGATTGGTTGATTTTAGAGAACCCTACTGCTTCTGCATTTCCAGAAACAATAAAGAGTTTCTTCTCTCAAGAGGAATTGAACTATATATTAAAATCGAATCTTATACATTGAATTTGATGACGAAATCGAACAGGGATTTGCAAATTTGTTAATACTATCTATAAAATAAAAGAGGTGTTTTTATGAAGACATTGCTTATTGGAGATTTACATCTTAAAGCACAATTAATACTTCCTCTAGTTGATAATATCATTAAAAAGCATAATGTTAAGAGGATTATCTTATTAGGAGACTATGTGGATTTACACGGGCAAAATCAAAATGTTCGGTTATATGCTAAAGATCTAACTTATCTATTTTCATGGAAACAGAAACACGAACGAAATGGTCTTGAAGTTATTAACCTAGTAGGGAATCATGATGTTTATTATTTACTAGGACAACCTGCTCCTTTCTCTGTCAAAAACCTTGAACTATTTTTTGCAGTTCAAAATCTGCTAGAAAGTTTAAACTTGCAGATAGCTTATCAACTAGATGATTATTTAATAAGCCACGCTGGGTATAATTTTCTATTCGACCCTGTCCCATGGCACTTCGAACCTATTACAGAGGCACATGAGAAAAAACTAGAAATTTTCGCTTATGCAGTCGGTTCTATGCGTGGAGGAGGAGACTTAGCTGGCTCTCCTTTATGGGCCGATTTCAGAGAAATTGAACTAGCTCCTAATGAAAACTATCCTAAACAGATTGTTGGGCATACCCCTCAAAAGTCCATTGATATTTCTAAAAATGTCATAGGGATAGATACATTTTCCCTGTATCTTGATAAGCAAAATGAGTATCAATTTATCGGAAATGGAGACCTCCTCATCTATGACGAGGGAAAATTTGAAGTTATATCGACAAGTTGGACTTCATCAGAAACATTAAAACAATTACCTCAACCACTAACTTAATAGCTAATGGAACAGTAAGTAAAAAACAAAAAAAGACAAAGCTCAAAAGCTTTGTCTTTTCTACTAACTATACCATTCTGAAGAATTAGGAATTACTAATATCACTCATCACAACTTGCGGTACTCTCATATAACTATACCATTCTGAAGAATTAGGAATTACTAATATCACTCATCGCAACTTGCGGTACTCTAATATTTCTTTACTACTCTACAAGAAAGTAAATATCAAGTATGTATCAAGAAGGGCTGGACATGCAGATATTTATACAACGTTAAATACTTATTCGCATATTATTGATGAATTAGAACAATCAGAAAATGATACTCTATCAAATATCATTTGTTCACTCAATTCACAAACTTTGTAGATAAGTTTGCCCACTTTTTGCCCACCAAAATTTTATTTTTTATCATTTTTTATGAGTTTCTTTAAAATACAAAAATAGCTAGAAACATTTTTAAATCAACGTTTCTAGCTTTTTCAACAAAGTACTTTGAGCTTCTACTTTGTACTAAAAATACCGGCGGCCAGTTTATAAATGATTGTTATATCAATGTTTTAAGCTACTTTGCCCACAAATTGCCCACAAATTTCCAACTTTTCTAAAAGTGCTTTTTTGTCTGTTCACATTCTTTTTTATGTTTAAGATTGGAAATTATTGTTTATAATACAGATTTTAAAGCTGCAGCTCTAGCAAAATCAGCATCTACATTTTTAGTTTTGATTGCTTTTTCAACATTCTTAAACATGTCCACTAAATCAACATTGTTTCTATTTGCTTTGTATTCTTCAGTATATGATTTGTGTGCAATACGAGTAATTTTACCAGCTTTATTTCTGTCCACTCTGAATGTAGCAAAATCAGTAATTTTATGAGTAGCTGGAACTCGGAAGAAGTCTAATTCTTCTTGAGTTAATTCTTCTAAAGTTTTGATTGCTTCTAAAATTGTTCCGTTTGCATGTTGTCTGTTGATGATCATTGTAATTTCCTCTTTTCTTTTGTTTTATTTACCTTACATGTATATAATACATTATACATGTATGTAAGTCAAGAGTTTTTGCAAATTTATTTTAAAAATTCGACATTATTTTTTATCCATTCTAAACGATTTAGTCTTCCGGCTGGAATTTCTTCATTTTTTGTAGAAATAAATTTCATTTCCATTTTTGTGCCGTCAATAGAAATTTTTAAAAATCGTTTTTCTTGATTCCCGTCGGCATCATAATGCCAACTAATTTCCCCAACAACTTTTTCTGGTTGGTCTGTTAACCATTTGTTTAATTCTCGTTTTTTATAAACATTGAAAAATGTTAAAAAATTCATTTCCATTTTGATATTAGAGATATAGTATTCCGTTTGAGCTAATGTAATTAACATTTGCTCATACGGCGTGAATAGATCGTTCATCATTTCAGATACTCGTAATGATCTCATAGTTTCAAGTGGTGTATCACCATTTTTAAATTTCATCCAATTATTGGGAGGGAATTTAATACCTCGTTTTCTATAAAAATCTTGTTCGTAAGTATAATATTTATTCACATTTTCTAAAATTAATGGGGTTAAATTGTTGTATGTAATCATTGTTGTTTCCTCTTTTCTATTTTATAATTCTTCAAAAATTTCATTTAATTCATTTGCAGAAATTCCTACTAAAGACCATACTTTATAAAATTCTTTTGGTTGAATTTCGTTGTCTGATGCTAATCTCTTTAAGAACATTTCATAACGGTTATTAGCTTCTAATTCACCTAAAATATGAACATTATTGTTATAAAATTTGAATTGGTTGATTGTTTCTTCTGATACTTGTACTTCTTTGTTGTTGATTGTTAATGTTTGCATTGTAATTTCCTCTTTTCTTTTTCGTTTCATTAACCTTACATGTATATAATACATTATACATGGGTGTAAGTCAACTACTTTTTTAAAAAAGTTGAAAAAAATCAAAAAAATAAAACCCTACTATATATAGTAGGGTTAATCAACAATTCTGATTCTATATAATTCTAACTGATTTGTCAGTTCGTTTAATAGTTCCAACAACGTCATAGCAACCACAGATTCTGGTTTTTGTTTAGTTAATTCATCTAATTTTTCTAGCATTTCTTCATGCTCTTCAATCAATTCATTTGCATCTTCTGGAAAGTAGTCGTCAATCTCTGGATCCTTAGCATACCAATAATTAACGATTAAATTTTTCCCAATATCGTCAATATCTAGCTTAATTGCAAATACTGGTTCATCTTCACCTAAATTTTTCAAATCTGTCATAATCATTTTTGACATTGCAAGTTGACTCTCCAAAAATTCTTTATGATCCACTTCCATACAAAACACCCCTTTGCTTTGATTATACAAAAAAAGTCCCCCATTCACAATTGTGAATAGGGGAAATTGTTTAATTATTCAAAATGTACTGCACCAGTTTCGTCAACCGTAATGTTCGCTTTTTCTAGCATTTCACCATTTCCATTAAAATAGTACCATACACCATTGATATTGCGGCATTCTTTAGATACCATATCTCCACTTTCAGCTTTTAGATAGTAGTATTTATCTTTGTATTTCAACCAGCCCTCGAACATTGTGCCGTCAGGATTGAAGTAGTACCATTTATTGGCAATAAGCACCCAACCAGTTGCCATTGAGCCATTAGGCAATAGATAGTACCAATACCCGTTGTGTTTTTGCCAAGTTTCGGATTTCATATAGCCTTTTTCGTCAAAATAGTACCAGACATCATTGATTTTTTGCCATTTGCTTGTTGGGTAGCTTCCGTCATCATTTACATACCACCAACCGACGGAATTTTTATTCCAACCAGCTTTGCGTTGGAAACCATGTTCAATATCATATTTAAATTGTTCTCGACTAATGCCCCAACTTTCAAGATATGGGTATGGATCTACATGATCGCTAAAATTTTCCGGTTGATTGTACGTACAATAGTAGTGAGTTTTAATACCCTCCAACTCATCACTATCAAGAGTTTTAGGCAATCCTGCTTCATCAGCCAAATCTCTTAACAATTCAATGTATAAACGATAATCTTCCATAAATTCTTCTGAAGTCGAATGACTTTCGATTAATTCAACTGCAGCATACGTTTCAGCATTCCAACCGCCACCCACGTCAGCAGCCCCTTGGTTTACAGGTCCAACTTGCATCACTCGCCCATTACCTACTACATGAGAGAAGAACCCAGATTTTACTGGTCGTCTTAAGTGGTAATCTGCCTCATTTTGAGCTGTTGAATTTTTGTTTCCAGTTGAATGTGCATGCACTTGCCTGTATGGTTGTACTCCAATTTGTGGTAATCCTTCTCTAAATCTACTTGTATCAATATCCATTTTAATTTCCTCCTAAATCTCTATTATTTTTGTGGTAAAGTTACAGGCCAATCTTCATCTGTAATATAGCTAATTGCACTTACTCGAATATCTCCGATATCTCTGTCGGTTGGTATAGGGTCATTAAAGGAAAATTGAATGTAATTTGAGTCACTCTTCCCACCCAAATACCAAATGCCGTACGGCTTACCCGAGTCACTATAGATACCTCCGACCAATGAACTTTCACTTCTAAATCCTTCTAGAATAGAGCCTGGACCAAGCACTTTAGCCCCTCTGTCACCAGTACTATTGTGCCGAACAAAACCTGGTCCATTTCTTCTCACGATTCCAAACCAACCCCACTGTAAACCTCCAAAGTTATAAGTCACAAGATTGTTAACCCTTCGTATTTTAATAAATGAGTTTCCTAATTTAGAAACACTGTTCAGTGTTCGCCACCCAGTATCTCCAATTAAAACTTTCCAACCCGTATTACCAGTTCCATTTTGCTTAATCCATTTTAATGCCCCATTCGTTACTGCAGTATCAACGTAAGTTGTGCCAATTGGAGCTTCAACTTGCCCATTTGGCATTCCAGTGCCGTGGATTTCGTAACCGGCTTTGGTTTCTAAAGCCGTGATTTTTTTAGCTTGTTCTTCCACATTCTTAGAAACTGCCGTAACAGATTCTGTAGTTGCAAAATCATGGTTGCCAACCGTTGGTTGACTACCTCTGATTTCATCTAAATCCTGCTTAGTAGCAAAATTTTCAGTATTAATATGTGGTATTTCCGTCTTCTTGGCATATTCTTCTAACGATTGGTGTTGTATTAAATTCGGTAGTTCATCTTTGTTGACTAGTTTTGTTAAATCAACTTGCGGACGATTTTCCAAAGTCTTCAAGCGTTCGACTAATGCGCTATCGTCATAAGCAACATTAATCGTATCTGAGTCTGTAAATGAAACGTTTTTAGATTGCCCATCTACATAATTGTAAGTCAACGTAACATTGTTACCTTCTTTGTTTACTGATACGCTAGAAATGAAGTTATCCGTTTTGCTTTCTAATTGAGAAATTCTACGTTTGACATCTTCATCATTATAGATGGTGTCTTTGTCTTCTTTAGTTTCTAATGCTAACACTCGGTTTTCCACCTCTTCAACTTTTGCATTAGTTACAAAATTTGAAGTGTCAACCACTGGTTGATTGTTGCGTAAATCTTCCAAATCTTTCTTTGTCGCAAAGTTTGAAGTGTCGATTGGTGTACTGCCACCAGTTCGTTCAATATTTTTGAACAATTCTTTTAATTCTGCTTTTGTTACAATATCTTCTAATGAAACAATTCGTTTTGTGGTTTCTTCTTGAATTGGAACATCTTGCATTTTGTCAATTTCAGAAACTTTTACCCCAAAGCTAAACTGGTGTACATCTGCAGATTGAACCACTTTTTCAAAATAGATAAAGCCGATAACTGTTTCATCAGTCGTGATTAGATTTGTATCAAATTCAATGGTAAATGTATTACCCTCAACAGTAGCTCGTTTTTCAAGATAACGTTTTGTCTTTTGAAAATAGAACAATCCGATAATATTTTCAGTCGGCAGTCGTTCCATAGTGAATTCAAAGAAAGCATTATGTTTATCATGCGAGTAAAACTCGTGATTCACATAATCGACAAAATCTCTTGTTCTTGTTGAAATTCGGATATTTCGTTTAATGATTTTCTTCATGCTATCCCTCCTTTCTCAATTTTAAAAGGAATTATTGTTCAATATTTTTTAATTGATTAAATCCATTTACAACAGATTCAATTAATACTTTTTGAGTTGCCTCATCTACATAAATTCCGGCTTTATTCAATTCAGCCGTTAATCTCTCGCTAGCTGCTTTAAATTTATCTGCCCCTTCGACATCTTTGAAAATTTGCTCTACTGCATGTACTACATTTGTCGCAATTGCTTTTGCTAATTCATAATTCTTTGCATCAGATTTTAATTTGATTTCATCAATTTTTGTTTGTAAAAATTTTCGTAATTCTGAAAAAGCTAATCCTACTAATGCCACTAAAATACTGATTGCACCATTCATAAACACTTGATTTAATTCATTCATTTTCTTTACTCTCCTCTAATTGGTAATTGTAAAAATCGTTCGTATAATGGGCTAATGTATCCATTGCCATTAAATCCACTATATGAACCATATAGTTCCGATAATCTGCGAATTTCTTCGTTTGTTGTATATCCTCGAGCTAACGCTGCTTTTAAATCAGCTTCAAGCCTGTATCGTTCGATAATTAAAATTCCGTCGCCTAATTTCTTAATGTCGGCATTATTCTTCTTCCCAATTTCGGTAATCTCGTTAACGACAGATTGAATATGATTAATTTTAGAATTAATATCATCTACTTCTCTCTTGCGACTGGTTTGTATCCAAACTGTTAAAATTGCCGATAATGCCGGAATTAGCGTTATTAAAACATTCTCACTCATCTCTTTCACTTCCTTGATTAAAAAAATAAGCTGCCGCTTTTTAAACGACAGCTTATTTTTACTATTTATTAGCTTCTTCTGCTAACTCACCTACGCCCATTTTATCAAGCTCTGCTTTAACTAAACGACGTAATTTTTTGTTCTTGATTTCGTCTAAACTCATTAGACCATCAAGAATCGTTAATGCTAAGTAACGAACCATCATGTTGTCACCTCCTTTCAAAATCTCAAAGAATATTGTGCTAGACAAGTGGAGCCGTTGGAACAGGTTGAGAATTTTCTGGTTTTGTTGTTTCTTTCTCATGATCATCTTCCTCCTCGTCTTCTACTTCCGGATAAGCCAGATTAAAATGTTTTGCTAAAAATTCTAATTTTGAATCAATATCTTTAAAATTCGTATCATACTCAAATTCTTTCACAACACTTTGAGCTAACGTTTTTCTTGTCGTATCTAAAGCTTCATTCGATTCTTTCAATACTTTTTCCATTTTTTGGAATTTCTCGTTTTCTGCTCGATTAGGATAAGTATCTTGATAAAATTGTTCTAATGCTTCATGAACAATCTCATCTTCCGCTTTGTTCGTAAAATCTCCTTGCAAAGTAACTTCAAGGATTGTTCCACTCGTTGTACTAAAAATGCTGACAACGGTTGTCAGCACTCGTCCTTCAGAATCATAAGTAGCTCTTGCATAATTCTTCTTATAATTTGCCATTTATTTTCCCCTCCAATTCTTCTAATTTTTGGTTTAATTTCTCGTTTTCTGCAGATAATTGTTGAATGGATTTCACCAAATACGGGATAAAGAAAAAAGGATTATACGTTTCAATACCCTCAAATTTCTCATGTGCATCTGGTAAATGCTCTCCAATTTCTTGAGCAATTAAACCAATCGCCTTGTGGTATTCTGTATCATCCTTTTTAAAATCGTATTCGTATATATTTAATTTGTTGATTGCATCTAGTGCATCTACTTTTGTTTCTGCAATATTACTTTTCAATCTTCTATCTGACCAGTTGCTTGTACGAACAAATGTATTGCCAGCCGTACTGTAAAAAACTACGTAAGGCCCAGAAGCATCTTGTTTTCGTTCGACGTATTGAACATTACTCACGTTCATTTTTTGATTCAACAAATCACTTAATTTGTTTCCTTTGTAGTAAAACTCACCGCCATTTACTTCCACATACATCGGACCAGTGACTGACACACCATTTTTGAAAGATGCTCCATTGTAAGCATGCATTTTGCCATTGTGTTCTACGACCCAACCTGTTGCTGGAAACTTGTTCCAATCTTTTCCCCAATTCACCCACAACGCTGCGCCACCGGGTGATTTTGTGTTCCCATTACTCATTCCGACTGAAAATTGATTATCTCCAGTAATATATTTTCCGGAATATTTACCAATCGGACCAATTCTGAAACCTCCGATATTTCCAGCGTAAGCACTCAAAACACCAGAAATGTCAACTTTATCAGCCTTGATTTTGACAACACCTTGATTGCCATTTCCTGTTCGTTCAACACTTGCGTTAATTGATGCAATGACATTATCTTTTGAAACTTTCAAGTCGATTTGGTCTTTTGTTTGTTTAATGGAGGTTTCGATTCTACTGTTTTGTAAATTAACATCTTCTGGAGCTGGAGAATATTTTTTAGGTAAGGTCTCTCCGTAACATAAAAATGGCATTACAAACGAGATATGCCCATTTTTGTTATGGTAAATCATGAAAGAATTTTTGGTTAATGCCACATCTTTTGAAATCGTAAAATGATATTCTTTGATGCTCCAATGACCAAATGCAGCATTGTCGTTGTCTAATCGTTCTCGCCAAATAAATTCACCGGTATCATGATTTTTAATAGCTACAAAAACTCCGTCATCTGGTCTTTGATGATTGTTAATGAAAATTGGCAATCTAAGAGAGAATTTGTCTCCTTGATTCATGCGTGGAATTGACAAATCAAACCCAACCCCATTCCAAATTTTTGAGGATTGTCCAGAGACATTTAGAGCTAAACAATTCATGCCCTCGTAATCGACGTAATTTCTTAACGTAATGATATTTCCGATTTTTGAATAATCACCACTGGACAACATACGACTGCCTAAAATTAGATTGCGTTTATCTTCATTTGATAGTACTTGTTCTTTCACTTCGCCAATTGTAGAATTAAATCGATCTAATGTGCTATCAAATGTTTTGTACTTTCGAATGGTTTCTTTGATTTCTGCAACATCTGGAATATTTTCTAGTCGGGCATTAGCAACTGCAGTTAAACCTTTATAAGTTACTAATGCTATTAGTTCAAGCGGTTGTCCGTTTTGGTTACCGTTTTCCCAGTTATTATTTATTAAAAGAAGTCCATCATTTACATTAGAGTTCCAAAAACCACTCCAGTCAGTTCTTGTGCCACCTTTTTCTTTTAGTTTAACATCAAATCCATTGTTAACCTTCTGTCCGTCGTAGAAAACTTCCAAATAAGCTTTTACATCAGTTGTAATTGAATCTATATATCGACCTTCAAAACGTAAATCTGCTGTTAAGGTATGTCCATCTTCACCTGTAACTTTAAACCACTTATAAGCCGTCTTATTTGTTGGTTGTGTTGGAGATGTAGTCCTTGCAACTCCCATATATGTCTTAGGTGCACTACCAAAATTAGTTCCATCAGCATTATCCGAATACACAATGTGAGTATATTTGTCACTGGTGATTGATTTTTGTTGTAAGTCAAACCATTCAAAATCACTTGCTACTGGTGTGTTTTCTTTAAAAACATATCCAAAATAACGGTATTTGTGATACTGTGCTGGTTCATTTGTCGGATAATCAGTATATCGTTTATCGCCTTCATAAATCGCGAACCAGTCAACCTGAATTCCTGTCCAGTCTTCATCCTCTGGTACTAACACAAACTGAAATAGCACATCCTCAACATCATTTGTTGTTGTGAATGTGATTGACTTAGTTTCTAATCCTCTGAACTCTAACTGACCCCAGCTGTATTCTTCACTAGTCTTATTATTTCTAAAATAAGCCCACAACTTATTACTATTTCCTTTAGCTCGTGCTGTCAGAGTATATGTAGTGTTAGGTTTAAAACTTAAAAACATGCTGGCTTGCCATATATCGCTAATATCATTGTCATTAACAATATTAATACGTGGTCTATTTTTAGCGAATAACTTAGCATCTTCATCTATTTCAACTAGTGTAAAATCAAGCCCGTTTAAGCTATTAGAATAACCCTTATACAGCTTACCGTCTGACTTAAGCTTAGTCCATGAATACTCACTAGCGTTAGTAGGTTCTTGTTGTTTGTCACCTGTATAAATACCTATATACGTAAGTGTTGAGTTGTCACTCATGTTACGTCCATCTGGATAATCACTGTATTTTTTATGGATGTAAGAGTTAGCACCTTTTAATTCAGCTTTCTTTTTCTCAAATACTTTTGAGCTTTCTTCTTGCGTAATTTGCCTGATGCCTTCAGCATCAATTTTCAAATCGTTGACAAGTTGTTTTACACCTTCTTTTGTCACAAATTCTTTTGAAATGTTCGACTTGATACTATCTTTTAATTTTGTAAAGATATTTTGAGTATTAACTTCGCCGTCTTCGAACTGTTGCGTAAACTTCTCATCAGATATAATTTGATTAATAAAGGCTTTATCAATCAAAGCATTTTTAATTTCTGCATAATTTAATTGAGCTTGAATTGCTTTAATCATTTCTGCTTCAGTGATGATAGTTTTTAATCTTGAAATATCAGCTTCAACTGCATCTAAAATTTTTGTTCTTACAATTTCTGGAATAGTGCCGTCAGCTTCAAACAATGCTTTTTTAACTTCTACTGCACTCTTGGATTTTTCTTCCAAATCTGCCAATTTATCTTCAATTGTTTTTCTATCTGATTTTAATAATTCAGCTAAATTCTTTTGAATTTTAAAGGCATCTAATTGACTTTCAACTTGTTCAGATACTGCCTCATCAACCAGACTTGATAATGTACTACCTAAATTTGATTGTATTTTCCCAAAGCCAATTGTTTTGAGTTTTTTGCCCATTGGAGAATACGTATATTTCGTGATTTTCTTTTTTACATCAAGATTAAATTTCTCATGAAAAATAGTTACTGTATCAAAAATTCCAATTTTTTCTTCAGGATTTCCAATAACATCAATCTCAATACTTTCTTCTAAAACGTCACATAAAGTCGTTCTAAAATAGTTTTCTCCATATTTTCTTAAACTGGTTTCATCAATCACATCTTGAGTAGTCACTTCCAAATTATCTTCATAAATATTTTTATATTTATTAATTAATGGACTATCTACAGTAACTGCAATTACTCTATCTTTCTCGCCCTCTTGTTGAGCAGCAATGGTTTTGGTAAAGTGAATTCTTGTTCTTAAATCTTTAATTGATTTCTTTTGATGATAAGATTTCAAATTTTTCTTATACATGAACAATACTTCTTTATTACTTCCGCCGTTGTTTAACAATTTAATTGAGTACTTATCTCTAATTAAATCTCCGCCCCACTGCCCTAAAATCGAATGCTTTCCTTTAAAAAGGGCATTGGCTACAGTAGTATTCTTTAAATTAATACTATGCGTATTCGCCACATCAGAATAGAAAGTGAAAGTATGATCTCTTCTAATGCTACTAACAAGTGCATTCATTACTCTATCTCCGCTAGCATTTTTTACGCTCAATTCAGTGATTGAATAATTGTTCAATAAAGTAGCTACTTGATTAGCGTATACAGTAATGTAGCCATGATTTTTGACGATTTCAAAAATGATGAATTCTTGCTCGCCGTGCAAATCATCAGCCAAAAGCAATGTTTCTTCCGTTAAATCTTCCCAAATCGAATTGTTTGTTGGAATTTTAAAAGATAATTGATACTTATCATTGCCCTCATGAACAATATCGTCATTATAAGCAAGATTAAGTGGAGTTTTCCCCTCTTTTAAATAAATCATACTCTCCACCTCCAATTCCCTTTCACTTTGATTTTGGTTACATTACCTTGAGTTGCAACCCCATTAATACCAGTTTGAATTTCAAAAAATCCACCACTCAAACGAATAGAATTTTTTAAAGTTCTGTTTTTGTCATACACATTTTGTTTCATGTGTCGACAATCGATATACGCTTTTGTGTCTAATCTCAATCGCATGATTTGTGTTCCGATTGTTAAACTGACTTCTCCATTCCCTTCAATTTCGATTTCCGGTTCAGAAAATACATTTCCAATATTGTTGATACTGCCACTTGAGCCGAGTGTTATAATAGCTTCATCAGCTGTATATCTAAAAGGATTAAATCGTAATTGAATATTGACAAACCAACGTTCAATACCTTGTTTTTGATACGTAATTTCTACCAAATCTGCATAGTATTTTGAGTTTTTTAAATAATCAAACTCGATTGTATTTTCAAAATCTGTAAACAGATTGCTTAACTCCATGACTTTTTCAAAATTTAAAACTGAAAATTTTAAGGTGCGTTCTTGACTTTCAAATGCTCCATTATGAACGACATAATTCCCATTAGCGCCATAAATAGCAGTGTTTTCAGTCACTCTTTTTTTAGCTACTTGAATTTCGCCCCCATCAACTAACACGAAATCGGCAGGAGATAAAATAACATCATTAATTTTAATCATCTATTAAATCCCCTCCCTTTGAATGAAACTCATTTGTCTATCATAAGAATTTTTTGCTAATACTTCTCCGTCCAGATACGTATTGTTGTCTTTTGCTAAAATTCCTTTTAGCAATTCTTGTACAAATTCTAATGCATTGATAACTTCTACATTATTGTTGTTTAAGGCTACATCAGTCGTACTCATGTCTTCAATTTTAAAATCTTTTGATACAGTAGCGCCCATGTCAAAATCATTAATATCATTATTAAATACATCATTAATTTCACTAGCCATTCCACTTACGGTATCTTTCACAGTTTCGAATTTGTTAGTCAAACCTTCATCTAAACTTTCCATGATAGCTTTACCAGCTGGAATTAATAATTTTCTATCGTACTCAATAGGTCCTTTGTGATTTGCAATCCAACTTGCGATACCTCCGACAAAATCAGTAACTGCTCCCCATGCTGATTTTAAACCATTTAAAAAACCGTCCATGATTGCACGACCAGCTCCGACCAAATCAATGTTCCATAAACCGTTAAAAATTCCGGTAACAATACTTACGAGATTGCTTACTGAATTAATCATGCTATCCCAAGCAGATTGCGCTCCAGATACGATATTTGCAATAATGCTTAATACCATTGATTTTAAGAACTCCCATGCATTGCTTGCAGTTGTTTGAATAAAACTCCAAACGTTAGCCAATGCTTGAGCAAAACCATGGAAGATAATTCTTCCGGCATTCACCATTCCATTCCAAATTGTTTCGCCAATTCCTTTAATCGTTTCCCAAGCTCCAGACCAATCTCCATTGATGATTTGCATTACTGCTTTAATAATACCTTGAATAACATTGATACTTGTTTGAATTGAATTCTTCATCAATTCCCAAACAGTCGTAACAACTACACCAATGTTTTTCCACGTTAATTCAATGAAAGGAGCTAAAATATTCATAGCAGTTTGAATGATTGATTGAATAATTGGCATGACTGCTTGAATAAACGCTTGAATTGCGTTCCACACAGTTTCAAATGTTTGTTGAATTAGACTTTGATTTTCAGTCCACCAACTAGAAATGTCATTCCAAATCACTTTAATAAAATCAACAACCGATTGGATAATTGGTGATACAAATGCAATCATGTTATTCCAAACTTCTACGGCAGTTTCAACAACACCGTTCCATGCTTCGGTCAAAATCGGTGCAATGGATTGCCAAGCTTGCGTAAACCAGTCCATAAAGCTTTGCCACATTTGTCGACCGGATTCAGTTTGAGTAAAGAAGTATACTAATCCTGCCGTTAATGCAGCAACTGCAGCAATAACTAGTCCAATTGGATTTGCACTTAAAGTAGCAAATAAAGCAGTAACTGCTCCTTTAATTGTAGTCAACATGGCAGGAATGCCAGTCATAAAATCTGTTACAGTAGAAAATGCTTTAAAAGCTACCACTGCCGAGCTTAAAGAAGTTACCATTCCTAGCATAATATCGCCAAGTCCCTCGCCAAATATATTGGTAAAAGAACCTTTAATTCCACTAGCAATTAAACTTAACGATTGACTTACAATATTGCCAATCATTGGAAAAAAGTTGTCTAACAAGAATGTTGAAGTTGTTTGATACAACGCTTCTAAAGCTGGCTTAATATCTTCTCCTAAAGCTAATTTCCCAAGTACGTTTTGAGCTGCTGCTTTCATAGATTCGAATGATCCAGTAAAAGTTGTTGCAGCTTCTTTAGCAGTCGTTCCAGTAATGTCTAACTTTCCTTGAATAGCATGGATAGCACTATAAACATCAGATAAGTTGTTAATATCGTATTTAACACCAGTTAACTTTTCAGCATCAGCCAAAAGTCGTTGCATTTCTTGTTTAGTACCGCCATAACCTAACTTGAGGTTGTCCAGCATTGTGTAATTTTGCTTCGCAAATCCTTGGTAAGCAAATTGAATACTCTCCATTGAAGTACCCATTTTATTAGCATTGTCCGACATGTCGACCATTGCCATATTCGCTACTTCTGCAGCTTTACCCGTATCTCCACCAAGAGATTGTAATAAACTTGCACTAAACCCAGTTACACTCTCCATGTACTTGTTAGCAGATAAACCAGTGGTTCGATACGCTTCATTAGCATAATTCTTTACAGTATCGGCACTACTTTTGAATAAAGTTTCTACACCACCGAGAGATTGTTGCAATGCAGCACCCTCGCTAATAGAAGCAGAAATGGAATCTTTTAACAATTTCCCAATTCCTAAACCAGCGATTAAAGCAATTGCTTTGGCTTTAAAGCTACTGCCAAAATTACTACCGGCTTCCATACCGGCACTTGCACTTTCACCACTCATTAATTTTGAAATAGAACCGCTAATCCCTTGCATTGATGGAACAATCTGCACGTAAGCAGAACCTAATTCTGTTGCCATTTAGCTTCCTCCTTTCCTAGTAATTTCGCTCTTGCTTTTAAGAATTCCTCGCCAGATTCAAATACTCTCATTTCAGATTGTTCTTTTTCTCCAGCTTCTCCATTTAATGTAGCTAAAATTGATTTTGGAACGTTGTTTCCTTTAACTCCATCTTTCGTTTTCTGCCAGATTAAAATCCCTAATCTGTCAGCTATACTTGCTAGTAGAGATTGTTCCAAAGAAATTTTAGAACCGGATAACTTCATTTTGATTCTGGAATTATCCCGTAAGCCTAAAGAAAAAACGGCTACCGTTTGAACCGGTAGCCGCTTATAATCATAGATTTGATATGTTTCTGCTAAATCGCAAATTAATGCATCTTCATCTATTGCTATCATTTTGGCGAGGGCTGTTATTTTTTTAATTTTTTTTGAGCTTCAAAAATTTCAGTGATTTCAACGTTCATTTTCTCGATTGAAACGTGTCCTTTATCATCTCGGACATGATCTTTCAATTTGTCTGTATCATCACCAAGTAACATACGAACCACTTTAGTAATGTAGATTGGATTTTTTTCCGTTTCTGCAATTGCTTCAAGTAATTCATAATCTTGTAAAACATTCTCATCAATATGATAATTAAATCCTGATTTTGTTTTTCCCTTAATCATTCGTTAGCCCTCTTTCACAATGTATTCATAATGAGTAAAGCCTTTCCCATCTGGAAAAGCTGATAAAGTTGTTTCATAACCGATGTTTTCACCAGATACATATTTAACTGTACCAACTTCAGACACTTTTGCTAAAGGCAATACGATACGTTTCATAATTCCATTTTTTAACAGCATATCGAATACAAAACTATATGATTCGTATTCATCATTTGAAGCTTTTACTGTAATACCAGATTCCAGTGTTCCCTCTACGTTTCTAGCTCCGTAAATTAATTTCAATACTTCCGGATTTAACGCTTCAATTAAAGTGAATTTGAATTTATCTCCTTTTTCTTTCATCAATGTGTTAACGACTTTTCCGCCCCATTCTTTCACTTCTTCAGAAGAACCGTTGTTGTCGTTTTCTACACCATTTTCGGATACAAAACCTAAATTTTGAAAGGCTGCATCTAATTCGGCTTTTGCATCTGTAGGAAGTGCTGTTCCTACTGCTGCTAAATAAATAGCCCCACCGGTTTTTGGTTTAGCTGCAGTTACGTTATTTGCGTTATTTTTATTAGCCATATTTCTACCTCTTTTCTAATTTTAATAATGGTGAATATCGAATACTGCCTGATAACGATACCTTTTTGTTTCTGTATCATTAAATGCATAATCACTATTTAATTTTACTTGTGATACGATATCCAGTTTAATTAATTCTTCAACTGCCTCTTTGACTTTCTCATTAAGCAATGAGGCTTCATACATTGTTTTTGCGTAAGACTGAAAAGCAAAAGTAGAAGAATTTAATTTGTCAGTTTTAGAACTGCCAGTTTTCATCATTAAGACAAATCGACTAGGCATATTCGGGCTTTGCTCTAAAACAACCGGACAATCTAATTGATTGGCTAAATTCGTTCTTAATTCTACTTCTATCATCATCTCACCGCCTTAAGCAAAGTGTTATTCTTCTTAGTATCTTTGATTGCTTTTACTGTATTTGCTCGAACACTGGCATTGGCACGAGTTTTCCCAACATACGTGGAAACCTCATACCCGTCACCAGCTCGTTGTTGGATTGCTTTTGCTTTTTCTTCAAGCATGTTTTTAACTTCTTCGGATTTTAAAAACTCACGAACACCTTTTCTATTCAACTTAAACTTAAAATTACTCATATCTCTCAACCATCACTTTCTTGTGCCATTCTGTTGGAACCAAAGCTTCAATCCCCTCAACAACTGGTCCAAAAGTGCGATATTTTTTGCCAAATATCACTACTTCCTTATCTTCCCAATGATTTTCATCACCTTTTGGAATGCCTAGAGTGTATACGGCTTTCTTTCCGTACAGTTGAGCATGCTCCACAACATCTTTTGCTTCAGTTGGACTTACCAAAACATTTTCTACTTCAATAGCAGATTGTTTTTTGATTGGCTGTCCAAACGGATCTAATCCAGCGGAAGTTTCTTCAAGCAGAGTAACTGTATTTCCTTTAATCATAAAGTTCCACCGCCCCATAACGTTGACGAGTGAAGCCTAAACGTTTCAATTCAGAATTCTTAATGAAGATACCACCGCCCGGAACGAGATAAGAGCCGCTTACGGAATAGCCTAATGCTGTTTGGCTAAATTGAGTCATTGGCTCCTGTTCTGTAGAAGTCATCAACGTTCTAGCGACAATATCCACGACTACAGATTTGACGACGGTTGCGTAACTCGGACGCTCCGCAACCATCTTGTCTAAATCTCGTCCATATCGAACTGCTTCCTCTCGTAACATATCAGAGATAGTATCTAACAATGCTTCAGCTCGTTCAATTTCGACTGGTTTTAACTTCTTCCAAAGGACTTGTAAATCATCTAAATTTGCAAATGAAGTCATTCTTCATCATCCTCTGCAACTGCCTTAGTTTCAGTTTTCTTTTCTTCGACAAGCTCCCAATCTCCAGAAAGTTCACTTTCTACTAAAATTTCTACTCCATTGTTTACGTTTCGATAAATTGGCATAAATTACCTCCTAAGCTTCTTTTACTCGTGCGAATGCTGTTGCATCTAAAATACCCCAACCGATAAACGCTTCTGCACGTAAGCAAATTTCGTTATAAGCTTTTAAATCTCGACCTGTTCCGTCTGGATCACCAAATTGAATGATTTCTAACGGCATATTTTCAGCGTAACCCCATTTAAAGAGATTTTCAAAATCTCCGACAATAACATGGTCTTTTTCTGAGCTTCCACCTTGTTTTGTTAAGTTTTTGTTGATTTGTAATGCATGGTCAGCAAATTCTGTTGGTTTTGCACCAAAACTGAATTGAGAATATTTAGCATCTTCATTTTTATTTTGAATTTTAGACATTGCACGAGCTGCAACTGGTGACATCGCAATACCAGTCACGTCGTTATCAGTTGCGATAACTGCTTGAATTGCATCTTCGATATTTGCATCGATTTTCGCTTCTACATAAGGTACGATATTAGTTGTCACTAAACCGTCGAATGAGTTAGTAGCTTTAAAACTTGCATCTGTTAATGTTTTTGGTTCTAAACCATGCAACGCTGCAATATCGAACGCTTGAGCGATTTTTTTAGCAAACCCATCAGCAAATAACGACATGTATTCGATTTGTTTTTCTTCTGAAGATCTCATAAATTCATCTGAAATACGAGCTTGGTACACGAATTTTAAAGGTTTAATGATTTTTGGTTCAAGTGCTGCTTTACCAGCACCTTTTAATTTACCCTCTCCAACAATTTGAGCATCTCCTTCTAAACTGAAGATAAATTGTTCCGTTCCATTAAATGGAATTGGAGTTTGTTTTGACAATTGAGCTAATACTGATGCTCCTTTTACTTTTGAAATTAATTCTTTTACCAATTCTGGTTTGAATAATGTTCCTGCTTGTAATGCGTTTGATTCTGTCATATAAATTTCCTCTTTTCTAATTATTTAAATCTCTTAACATTTGTCTCATTGCATTAGTACGTTCTTCACCTACAACTGGCTCTTGTGTTTTTAAAGGTGCAGTAGGTTTTGGTTTCATTAATGCAGATAATTTCTCTGCATCAGCTTGCAAGCTTTCTTCGTCTGCTCCTTGAAGTCGTTCTGCCAGCGCATACGGAATCCCGTGTTTTAATGCAATTTGAGTTTTTAGCTGATTTAATTCATAGCTATCAATAATTTTTTGACGTTCAGCAATCTCTGCATCTTTAGCAGCAATGATTGCTGCATGTTCTTGTATTGATTGATTCTGATTATTGATTGTTAATAATAAATCAGCATTTTCTTCGTCCGATTTCTTCGCACGTAATTTTAAATCTTCATAATCAGCGTATTTTTCTCTTTCTCGTGAAATTCTTGCGCCAAGAATGCGATCTAATTCTTCTTGTGTTTCAATCGTTTTAAATTCAGACATTTTACCGTCTCCTTTCTCCGAGTTGACCTGCTCGTACAGTAATTTTTTTATTAAAAAAAGACACCTTTTATAAAAAAAAGTGTCTTTTAGTTTAATAACTAATAATTTGTTTTTTCTTCGGCTTAGCAGTAGCACAAGCCCAATGTGCAAGTAATGCACTATCCATTAAGCTTATATCCACATCATCAAAATGTGAACGGTAGCCAAAGCCACCATTTGAACCAATATTACGCTTATCGCAATTAGTAACTACTTTTGATAAGGATGGTTGTCCAGCATGACAAATTGTTTTCTGGAAAATGGCTTGTTCCCACATTGCGTTAGCAACAATAATTTCTTTAACTGTTGGCAAAGTAACATTTTTGATTCTGTATTCTTTCAATTCATCATCAAGTACTTTTTGTCCACTAGCTCCATCAATTACGATTTGTTCAATGTTCGCTTTCATCAAGAATTCAACAATCCACTGATTACCATTTCGTACTGATTGGCAATCAATAGCTTCCACAAATATATCGCCGTTGTCAGTTTTAACGGCAATACTTAAAGCAACGTTCGTTCCATCTTGACCGTACTTAATTCCGGCAAACAATTTACCAGTGAATTCTGGAATTTCATCAATTTGAAGTGCATTCCAGTCAGTTTCAGAAATAGCAGATTTTTGATTGTAGGTTGGCCAATAACCTAAACGTTGCACATTATGGTCTAGCTTATCATCACCAAGCTCAGCTTCAATTTTACGTTCGTCCAAATGGTAGCCCATAGACGGGTTTGAATTGTACCAAGCTTCGACATCTGAAATTTCTTTTTCTTCAGATACAGACCATTCCGCCCAACCTGAATATTTACCTCTGCCAAACAAACAAGTTTCTCTAAATTTTGTAAAAACCGTTCCACTCGATACTGGTGTTGGTGGTGTTCCACACATTACAGTAATTGGATTATCACTATCGGTAACCGTGTATTTTAGCGCTGATTCTTGTTCTGTCGTGTACTCTTGAGCCTCGTCGATAATCATAATATCGAACCCTTCACCCAAACCACCGTTCTTAGTTCTAGTCCTAAATTGAACCACTCCACCGGATTCATATAATTCAATCCGTTCTTGTCCTTTAGCACGAATTGAATTGAAATCTTCTTTGTCAACATATCCCATTTTTTCTAAATATCGTTTTACTTTTTCAAAAGATGAATGAGATGTGCTAATCAAATGTGCTGTATGCAAAATATTTAATCCTTGATGAAGTCCCCACAATTCAAGCATATAAAGAAGTTCGGACTTTCCGTTCCGTCGAGGAATAGAATATCCGAACTTCTGATGAACCCATAACCCTTTTTTATCAACAGCCATTATGGATTCGATTAATTTCTTTTGCCAAGTGTAACAACTTAGCCCTGTTTTTTCGTAAATCTCTACGGCTTCAACACCAGCAGATTTCTTTTTAACATAAGGAAGAATGACAGATTGAGTTGGAAGCTGATTACCATATTTCTTTCGTGCCATTTAATTATCCTTTCTATTTTTAACTGATTTGAGGTAATATAATATCCCAAATATCCACTAAACTTTTACCATCGAAAACTTTTGCATCAATGGCTTCATCTAACGTGTTATACTCTAATCCTTGATTATCAAAGCCTACTACATATACTCCTATAGGCAAGAAAGCAGCACCTTTACCATTATAATAAAATTCTAAATCAGAATTTAAAAATTTTTTTATTTCTTCTCTAGTCATAATATATCACCATTCTCAAATTTATCCTTTATTGTTAATCTTATAGGCTTCCCATCGTCTATATACAATCCGTCAGCATCATATTCTATTATATGCTTATGAGCTCCCATTGGATGATATTTCGGCTGTCCATGGTCTGAATTGTCTATACGTAACACCCTTTTTCCTTCTCCATCGTAAAAAGTTCTTGAAGTTCCACCTTTTTTAGTTATCACATCTATAATTTCAAACGGTTTAGCATTATCTGGCAAACTGTGATTAACTGTTCTATGAACTTTTAAAGTACCGTTCAAATTGTGTTCGTAAACCGAAGTGTCGAACTCTATATCTTTCAAGTTATTTGTACCACTATGAGACAAATTAGTCAATTTCTTAGTCCAAACATCTTGTCGTTTGCCTTCAACTGGATAATATTCCACAATGCAGTTGCAACGATCATGTCGCCTAAATACATTTTTATCGACTTTTGGATATGTGTACACTCCAGCAATTTTATCGCACCAATCGCAACATTTACCTGTAGTTGTTCTCACAACTTTTGGCTTCAAACCAGATTTGAAATGAAAATCTGCATTTTCTTTAATATGGTTATCTACCACATTCTGACTAAAATTTACGATTGGCGCACCTAGTACCCAAGAAACCTCATCAAAGATTTCTTCAGTAGACAATCTGTTCACTAAACTTTCTATACGAGTTTTGTGGATTGGTGCTACTACTGCTTTTAATCCAATTCCGGCATCTTTATTTAAAACTTCTTGGACTTGTTTGGCATATCCAGAAATCATTTTATGATTTTCTTCCAAAGTATCATTTAAGATTCTTTCTGCAATGTTGTAATACATTTTTCCTTCAGGTAAAATGCTGCTACTGATATTATTTGTTAAAGTGCTCGATAAAATTTTTCCAATTTCTGTTGCAAACTTATATGCTTCTTGATAAGTCGCTTTTCCGTCTTTAAGCAACAAAAGTAACTTTTCTAATTCAGCTGATTTTTCGGCATTATCAAAAAATTCTTTTTTAATCTTCTTCAATAAATCAGGAACAATATCATTATCCAAAATGTTCAGCCCCTTTGATTCCAGTCAAATCTCGAATAGTGTCAGCATTAATGTATCCCGGCAGCGCTTGATTCAGTTTGAGCGCACCGTCGCCAATTAAAGTAAGTGCATTGGCATCCGCTTCAAACAATGGTTCCCATTTAACAACCGTTTTTGAAAATTCTCTACGCATATATCTAAACTCATCACGTAAGCAAACCGATACATAAGCAACATTCAGCAATCCACTGCCTAAAGAACGTTGAGCAGCTTTACCCGCCAAACGTAAATTCTCATGGCTAGCTCGGATTGCTTCTACACTAGATGGATTGTCGGATACAAAGCCTAAGTCATCTAATGTCAATCCTGTTTCTCCAGCAAATCCTGCAGCAGCCATTTTTAATTGCTCCACAAAAGGTGTCATGTTTGCCGTTGTAAATTGTCCAACGGTTGGTTTGTCGCCGTCATCATCTTTACTAAACGTTAATAAACTTGAAACCGTTGCTTTCCATTTTTCCATTGGCTCTGCATCTTGACTTGTTCCCAAAACGTACTTTTGAGGGAACGAATAAAACTCGGCTGTAATTTCTGCACGTTCAATAGTACGTTGTGCGAATTTCTGATAGCCAATTCCAGAACGAGTAATTCTCGAACGTCCAAATGGTCTATCAGCATCTGGTCTGTGGATAATTGGCACTAACAATGGAATTCCAGTTGGATTAGGAATTGAGAAAGGTTCAGAACCTTTCTGGTAATAAATCGTTTCATCTGGAGTAAAATAAGCTTCCAGAATTGCATTGCCGTTATCATCTCTTTTAAGTACTGCATATCCTTCCGTTAATAAATTAGTGATTGGATCTAACACACCAGTTGCATTGCTCGATTCAATTACTTGCAATCTTGGCAAACCATCTTCTCCCTCTGAAATATAAATAAAACAACATGAACCGATTAGCGCCGATAAAATCGCACTATCAAAAAATATATCCGGATTGTTGTATTGGAAAATTTCATTTACGTTGAAATTGTCATTTGCAAATTCTCTGAAGATTAATCTATCTGCTAAACTATCTACTGCCTTTGTCGCCCAGCCTAGTACGCTTCTGTAGTTGTCTCTGATTTGTGCAGGGATTGTAATTCCATTTGAATAATCATACTTCTTCATTGCGTAATAGTCGTATCGCATTTGAACACGACTGCGGTAGCTCGATAATTTACGACTTAAATACTCTTTGCCTTTTAATATCATTCTTGTTCCTCCTAATTTAGTTTTTCGCGCGAGAAAATATGTACAGTGACGGCGTGAAGTTCTCAAGACCCGACGGGTAGGGCACCTACCCCCATACCTTAAAAATCAATAATTGGTCCAATCTATCGTTTGTGGTAAATTGCGATTTCCTACGACTTTTGCAGTTTCTTTAACTTGATTAAATAACTTATCGCTTTTTTCTCGATTACACGTCCAATGAGCCAATTGAAGATTCTTTATATCACTCGGATGACCGCCTTTGTTAATAGGAACTACGTGGTCTATTACTGGTGATAATGGATGAGGATACTTCAGTTTAGTATCAACTGGTTTTCCACAAATGCCGCAGATGTTTTCTGTCTTGAGTATTCTCTTTTTATTTTTTTCAAATGCAACTCTATGTGGTCCGATTCTATCTGGTCGTGCCATTTTATCTTCTCCTTTTTTATTGGTAAGTAGATAGATTTTTAACCCTTTTTCTTCGAATAAGATAGGGTCTTGAATTTCTCATATCTTATATTGTGTTAAATTCGATGACTTCCACTTTTCCTTTATTTAATAATGTTTTTAAGCTTTCCCTATTTTGAATTTACAAAATCTCAATATGTTAAATTAGATGTCTATAAATAGAAATCGTCCATTGATTTATCCTGTTGATCCTGTTGAATTCCAATGTATCTCAGTGTAATATCTGGACTTGCGTGATTAAATAATGTCATCAGCATTGCTACATCTTTTTTGTTTTTGTATTGATGATAGCCAAATGTTTTTCTCATGGTGTGAGTCCCAACATTTTCTACTCCAATATCCTCTGCAGCTACTTTTAAAATGTAATATGCAGCTTCTCTTGTTATTGGTTTATTCTTCCCTTTTCTACTTCTAAATAGATAGTCATGAGGATTCATATCTTGAATATACTCTTGTACTTCTCTTCTTAGAGATTTGTTCATCTTTCGTTTGATGATTTTACCTGTCTTCATCTCTCTTATATTCACATATTGTCCATGAACATCTTTTACTTTTAATTTAATTATGTCACTAATTCGTAATCCGAGATTTATTCCAAAAACAAACAACATATAATTGCGTTCGTTCCATTCTCTCAAGTAATCTTTCATTGCTTGGATATCGTCTAAATCTCTGATTGGTTCGACAAAATTCATATATATTCCTTCTTTCTAATAATTAAAAACCTCCCCAAATTAATTGGAGAGGATAAAAGGAGGTTTTTCCATTGCCGTCGCAATAGTACGTTGTGTATCTCATGCGTTAAATACACAAAGCAAATTCAGAAGTATGGCTTTCTGAGATTGCTTTCTGTATGTAGAGTTAAAGTATCTTAATAATTTGGAGATTACAATTTTCTACAGCAACTCTACATTACACATTTTATATTTTTATCTAACTTTTGAAATACAAATATTTTGTCTTAAATTAATAATTATTTTTTTCTAAAAAATACATTTTTCATTTGTATCTATCTACTTTCAAGGCATACGAAAATAATTCTAAAGCTTCTCTTCTTAAGTCTCGTACTGATGATTCACTATAATTCAAATCCATTCCAATTTTAGTATCAGATTCATTTTTGAAGAAACAACGAATAACGATTACTCTATACTTTTCACTTAATGAATTCACTGCATTATCAACGTACTCAACGAATTTAGCAAACTTAGCTCCATATTCCATTGAGTACAATGCAGCTCTTTCTGTACTGGAATGAAACTGATTTGTATTTGATGGAGGAACTATACTATAGCTTGGTGTGATCTTAGGATACGAATTCAAATATAATTTATTCATCGCTCGTTTATAAGTCGCAATCACCTTATATACTTCTCGTTTAGTGTTCATATAATCAAACTCTGGAATATCCAATAATTCAAAATTATCCATTTAGTTCCTCCTCCAAATTCTACTTTAATAAATCAATGTTTTCTGGTCTGAACCCAAACCATGCTTGGAAACCCTCTGCTTCAACAACTGGTAATGTTTGGAAACCTAATTGTTTAATGTATGCTCGTGCTTCCTCATTTTCAGTTGTATCAATTGCTTCATACTCGATATTCAATGCATCCATGTATTGTTTTGTCATGATACATTGTGGACAATTCTTCTTTGTGTACACTGTAACTTTGTTCATTTCTCATCCTCCAAATCAATTGTTGGGTCGATATCATCATCTGTTCTTAATATTCAACCATTGCCAAACCATACTCCACCATTTCACAAACAATATCTAATGCAGTTCTTATATCTTTATACTTGCAATTAGCATTTTTATGAATCCTTGGGTCATCATCTCGCCATGATAATATATCTATCATGACAGGGCTTATAAAAATCATTTCACAACCTTTACTAACACAAAGGTAATAGCAATTATTTTTTCCATATTCACCTTTACATTTCTTAAATCCGTATTCTTCATAGGTTTCTATTGGTTTTGTAGGTTTTAACATTTTTACACCTCATATTGATTATTTTTGATATACCAAACTAATGTTTCCAGTTGCTTTATCGCACCACTAATTTCATCTAAATCTTCCTTTGTGCTAAACATTCCTTGTTGTAAACACTTCTTTTTATGATGTAATTCTTTTAAAATAACATTTACTAAATCTTGATATTTTTTATCAATGGATTTCTCTATCAAATCACAATTTACTGTTGGTGCTACTTGTCCTTGATTTTTGAAATTATATTTTCTTTCAAGTGATCTTAAATTTTCCAATGCTTGTTTAATCATTCCTCCACCCACAATCGAATAATCTCATCGCCAAACAACTCAATAGCACGTAAGCAATCACGTTCATGCTTAAAATCGCCGAATGTATGAAAATTATCCCACGTATCGTTCCAACTACTTTCTAATACGTTTTTAAAGCTATCATATGTAATAAAATATTTACACTCAAAAACTTCTGGTTTCCAATCTCCGTTACATTTATCACGGAATTGTCTGAATTTCGTCAATAAAATTCTTCTATCTCGTTCTAACTCCACTTCTTCTTCTGTCTTAAAAATATTTCCTTGCAGCCACGTTTTCAATTCCCAGTCATGACCTTCACAAATGTAATTTACTGGAGTTCCGTTAATCTCTATTGTAAAAAAATGTTCACCTTCTTCAAATGGAGATTTTACTTCTAGGTATTTTTCATTTTCAATTTCTTTTGGTAATTCCTCTATTTTCTTTTGTAATTTATCTATTTGTTTCTGTAATTTATCTATTTGATTTTGTAATTCATCTACTATATTAATCATTATTTTACCTCCACATATAATTTCATAATCTCATTACCAAACTCACCAATTGCAGCTAAACAATCGTCACGATTTTTGAAATATCCAAATATATTAAACTCTAAATGCGTATCACATAATTTTGGAGATAGCTCTATGCCATTCCAATAAATACAATATTTAGGTTCTCCCCATTTTTTCCAATTAGGCGTCCACCATTTATTTTTTAAATTTCTAAATCTATAAAACCTAGCCAGTAAATTTCTTCTATCTCGTTCTAGTTCAGCATCTTCCATAGAAAGAAACAAATTGCCTTGATTAATTTTGTTTAATTCCAAATCATCATAAATGTTTTTGATATGTCGCCAAATCGTTCCATCTATCTGCAATTCGTAAATATCTGTTCTGAAAATATCTTCAAGTTCTATGTTCATTCAGCTTCTTCCTCTCTTACGTCAAAACCAGTTTCTTCAGCAATCATATCTAAAATATCTTTGTAAGTAACATACCCTTCAGATTGCATTTCCAACTGTTTCAAAACATCAGTACTGAATTTCTGTAATCGCACACCTCCGAATCCATGTTCATCTCTCAAAACTTTTAAGACTGCTGCCATCAGAAATGATACTGTCTTATTCGACTTGTACCGTTTCATCGTTTGCGAAAATTTCGGTGTCTTCTCTAAACTACGCTTTAGTTTCTTGTTGTACTTCATTTAACTTCTCCAATTCTTCGATTGCAAAATCAAGATGTTTGCGTGCTTTTTTTAAATCTTCCAATTGCTTTCCTTTTGAAGGCGCTCGTAAAATATATTTCAAAACGTTGCAGATCATTGCCCCAACATAAGCATTTTGATATTTTGAAATGAAGTTTCTCATAACTTCTATAACTTCTAAACCATAAATGCCTTTGTAATGTTGTGGATGATTGACCATATCGTTATTCTCGTTTTTCCAACGATAACGATTTATATCATTAATTCTTTGTAATTCCCGTAATCTATCGATTTGTTTTATAAAATCACCATAATTAGTAATTTCCTCACTCATTCTTATTCTCCTTTTCTACTTCGTTTAATTAGCAGTAATCTTCGTCTTACTGCTTCAGATAATTGAATAACTTTCTGACCATTTACTTCTTTACAAACTTTATTAGCTTCCATTTTAGAATCAAACCATTCAGCGTTTCTTACTAATCTCTCGTATAAATAAACCACTTTTGGATACTCTCTAATATCCATCATCTTATAAACCTTTTTACAGTTATAAAACAATCCATTTCTAACAATAACGTACATAATTCCTCCTGTTATTTCTTATTGCTTTCATACGATGCATTATCAATCATTTCTAGGATTCTTTCAGGTTTTTCTAAAACCAAATAACTATCACCATTGCTTAATTCAACCATTGCACTTCCTTTATAATCTGAATAAATTGAACAAATCGCTTCAATTCTTACATAAAATGATGTCTTGGATTCTCTACCTGTTAATTTAATAAAATTCATCCTTTTCTCCTTCTAGAACGGTAAATCTTCATCCTTAATATCCACAGTTTCAAATACTGGAATAACTTCAGAACCTTTATCTTTTTTCTCTAGCAAATCAAAATTTTCAACAAGAATTTCAGTTACATAAACTCTTTGTCCATCTTTCTCATAACTTCGGCTTTGCAACAACCCAGAAACTCCAATCAATGAGCCTTTTTTAGTAAATTTTGATAAGTTTTCAGCTGTCAATCCCCACACAACACAATTAAAATAATCTGCATCGTAATTTCCGTTACTATTTTTGTATCTTCGATTCACTGCTAAGGTAAATCGCCCGTAAATTTTACCAGCGGGGGTATATTTTAATTCCACATCTTTTGTCAATCTTCCAATCTCTGCTACTGTATTCATTTATTTCTCCTTTCGGTTTCAAATTTTAATTCTCTTATTCCTTGAACGAAATTAATCCAGTTTTGGTAAAACAATATTCCTTCTGGATCTTTGCTTTTTGCTGCATACAACGCTAGAATTCCAGCGTCACCAGTTTCTAATATTTTGAAGCCAAGTTGTCGTTCTCCTCTAGCTATTTCCAAAGCGCAATTAATATAAAAATCTTTGTCATCTTCCAATTTCTTCAAATAGTCCAGCAGTAACGTACTGCCTACTTCAATCGATCTATCAAGATATACTTGAAGCGACTTAATCTGCTTTTGAATTTTTTTAGCTTCTTCAAGTGGCAGCATAACCGCCTGACTTTCTTCCAATTTTTCTCTTTGCATAATTTTCAAATAATCCCTAGCGTTCATTCGAATACCTCCTGAAAGAACATTCGATTCTTGTAGAATTTAAATTTCAAATCCATCAATTCTCCATCTCGATTTTTACGTATCTGGAATTCAATTCGTTGATAACCCTCGTTATTTTGTTCTGTCTCAACATTTGTCAAAAATCCTACTACATTTGAATCTTGTTCTATAGATCCTGATTCCCTCAAATCTGATAATTGAGGAGATTTATCTTGTCTGCTTTCAACTCCTCTAGATAATTGAGAAAGTATGATAATCGGAATTTGATATTCGTTTGCTAGAACTTTTAATTCTCTAGTTATCTCTTCGATTTGCAATCGTCTGTCTTTCTTAGAGTTCGCAACTTTTATCAAACCAACATAGTCAATAACAGCAATATATCCATTCTCCTTTGCTGTCGAAGCACGTTCTTTGATAATCGCTAGAATTCGATTGATATCAGAAACCTTGTCATACACTTGAATATCTTCTTGACGATAATACTCAATAGCACTTCTTACTAACTCTTTATCAACTGGTGTAAGTAGTCGATTCATGTTTTTGAAATAGTATGATGGAATTCTAGTATTCAGTGATAAAAACCTAGCTAAAATCTCACGCTTTGGCATCTCAAGACTGAACAGGTCGACTCTCATACCTTTGTTTCGTTCTAAACATTTTTGAATGATATTAATCGCAAATGCTGATTTCCCTACCGCTGGTCTAGCACCAATCGTAATCAGCATACCTGCTTGAATTCCGCCACCTAAAGCGCTGTCCATTTGAGAAAATGTTTTGATTCCTTGAGGTGCATCGTGTTCTAGTCGATACTCGAACAAATCAAAAGCCTCTTGTAGATTTCCTTCATCTCGACTTGCGCCAATCTTATTCATCTCTGCTAGAATATCGAACATTGTCTGCTCTAATTCGGCAGTTGGAAAGAAATTGTGTTCTTGTTTTAACTCATTCAATGTTTTTCTTAAATTGTTTCTATGCAGCTCTTTAGATAAATACGACAAATTTTCTGTTGTAGAGTACTTAGCTTCAAGATTCAACAAATCGTCATAAGTAAATGTCATATCTTTAATTTCAGCTTGAGTTCTAGCGTACAAATCCATTAATCCGTCAATCTTGATACTCGTATCTTGTAGCTTACTCACGATGATTTTAAACAGTCTATTCTCAAACCAATCAGGCTTAATAAAAACTTTGTTGATGTTATCAAAATCATGAAGTGCGATTGTTATAATCATTTCTTCAAGATCCTGTTGCCTATTCATCTCAAGTTGATTCATCTACCATCGCTCTCCAATTCTCTCCGTAAGTTTTCAACATGAAATCCTCGTAACTTTGAGTTTTCTTAGTCTTAGTTGTAGCTACTTGAGGTTTGACTTCTTGATTCAAGTAATCTTCAAACTTATTACTAAATAACGTTCGAGGTCTTAAGTACATCCTCATTGCTTCTTGAGGTAGCCACTCATGACATTTAATATCAATAACTTTCTTGATATCCTCTACAGAATAACCTTTTCTGAACAATGTATTTAATAACGTAATTGTTTTAGTTGAGTTGTATTCGTATCTAGTACCTGCCTTTTGATTAAGATAATCAATCACGATTTTATGTTCATCAGTCATTACAACCTGTTTCGGTTTCTCCTCTGAACTGTCGTCAATTAAAGTATCAGGACTATATATATACTCTCTGTGTATTCTCTGGTTATTGGTAGGTTCATTTTGAGCCAATGCATGAGACCATTTTGAACCTGTCGATGGCTCATTTTGAACCCATGGTGGGCTCATCGATTCAAGTTTCTGATAATTGATTGTGTACCAATTTGTTTTATCGATTTTCATTTTGTTAAATGTTTTTGTGATAATTAAATCTGCTTTTTTTAAATCGCTAATGGTTCTCTTTAAAGTACTTCTCGACATAAAAGGAAAATCTTCTTCTATCCATTCGTCCAATGACTTATACACCCAAACGGTATTTTCTTTAACGTTGTTACTTCTCAAAATCCAATAGTGTAATTGTTGTAAAAATAAAGCTCCATTTAAACCAATTTTTACTGCTAATGTAGGCAGTACTTGGAGAGGTGGTTCACTAATTAATAAATTATTCATTGTAATCTCCCCTATATTTTGTTATAATTTAAGTGCGTTGAGGCGGTTTTTTAAACCGTCTTTTTTTATTCCATCAATTCATTGGCAATTGCTAATGCTTCTGCGTGTGTTTTGAATTTAGTGACAAATCTTAATATGCCCTTAATTTCCAAAAAAACGCCACTCTCCGTGTTTTTGATAGTCCCTATAGTATTTCCCTTGTCATCTACCAAATCGTCCAAATTTTCATCGAAAATATTCATCTGACACAACAGTTTCATGTACAACACTCCTTTTCAATGGATATCCATAAGCATTTAACGTTCTTACGATATCTGCCAAATGTTCCTCATCGTTTGTTTTTTCGTAATTATCTAAAGATTTATTGATGTTATTCTTCAATGTCTCGTAATTCATTATCTTTCTCCTGCGTATTGCTCTGTTTTAATTAATTGAACTTTCTCATAATGCTGATTAGAAGCGCCAATCAAGATGTAAATCCATAACAAGGCTATTACTACACACGCTGTAAAATAACCAAAAATTTGTGCAAATCGTATTAAAAACCATTTATTGAAATTGTTTAGTTTATATTTTCTATATTCTCGTCTAGTCATATTCTTCCACCACTTTTTCAATGATTTTTTTCTTACTTTTTTCAAAGATTTTATTTAATTGTCTAATTAATACAATTGCTAAAATCGAACCCAAAATCAGTCGTAAATTTAAGAAAATAACACCTACAAATATTGAGCAAAATGCTACAACGACAATACAACCGAACATGCCAGAAATTGGTTCTGTTTTCTTTTCGACAGATTCTTTTGCAATTTGATAAAGTTCATCTTTTGAAATATCCATGTCTTAACCTCCATTTTTCCCTGTACGTTTAATAATCTCATTTACTCGTATCACAATCTCAAGATCGTTCACTTGGTGTTGTAATTTTTTGTTGTTGGCCAACAATTGATAAATCATAAAATACGATGAAATTAGTGATATTGTTAAAATTAAAATCGCAAAACTTTTTACTTTTTCCAATTCCATTCGATACCTCCTTATTTATATTTCTCCCAGTTTTCTTCCAACCATTCAGAAATTGCCGTTTTTTTGAACTTCCAAGGCTGACCTTTTTTCTCTGGGAAAAACACCATACGTTCTAATTCTTGTCTGAAAGGATACAAGATTTTCTCTTTAGCAGTATTTTCTGTCATATCAACTTTGGATAAGAACCACTTCATGTTTCCTGTATTTCCTAATTCTCGTAATCGATTCAAATCTTTAAATTCTTCCTCTGGAATCATCTTCCAACGTTCTCCAGTTGATTCATCAACGATGATATGATTGAAAGATGAAATCGTTAATGTTGCTTGCATGAAATTACCTCCTTTGTTTTTCATTAATGTTTAATCACGCTTTTGCAGAATGGCTTCATAATCAATTCTAATTTCAGATTGAGAAATCCTGCCCAGAGTTTCTTCAAGTTCGACCACTTGTTTTGTGGCTGAATCAAGAAGCTTTTTAAATTCTTCAAGTCCTTTGACATTAATCTTTACTTCCAGTTTCATTTCTAAATCTCCTTTGCTGATATATTGCCTGTTTTAATCACATCTCCTTTGATAAGGACTTTAGGAGATTGAATTTTTATTCCTTTTTTAGTTAAAGTCATTTTGCTGTTGCCTATAACTAATGAGTGGTTGATTTTTGACTTCTTTTTCATATTCTTATTTCTCTCTTTCATATTGTTGTAAACCTCTTTCAAGCCTATAATGTAGCTGAAAGGAGGTGTAACTATGAGTGACTCTAGTAACTCTATTGTTGAAAAATTAGCATTGCTTTACTTGGAAAAGAATTTTGATAAATTTAATTCTCCAGAAGAGTTAAAAGATTTATATTGGGAAATTAAAAAACGTATCTCAAAACATAAATCTCCAAATTTCCCAACTACTGATTCTTTTTCTAAATAGAAGTAATTTTTTTACTCTAGCTTCACGGCTAGAGTCTTTTTATTCACTATCAAAAAGCGTAGTGAATAAAAAGACTTCTAATTCTAATGTTTACCATTCAAAAAAATTAATAATCTCATTAAGATTTCTAAGGGTTAGCAGTAACAAACAAGCTCAAATATTTTTAGTAAAGTATTAATAGCGTTCAATGCTTCTTCGGTTAAACCTTTTTCCTTTAGATTTTCAGTAATTTGTGAATATAACTCCGAACCTAGATTCAATAACATTTCTCTATCTGTCATGCTCTCACCTCCTTTACAAAAGTTGCTTTTCGGGAACGTTTTTGCTAAAAAAAATTCCTAAATCATCAATTTTTAAAATAGATGCTATTTTTGTTAATTCATCTACTCCAACATTAACTATTCCGTTTTCTCTTTTAGCTAACCACGCTCTTTTTTTACCTAGTTTAGTAGCTACTTCCTCTTGAGAAAGGTTTCTAGCAATACGTTCGGCTTTTAATCTATGTGGATTAAAAAATAGTTGTGACAATTTTTCATATCCTCCTTTCTATATTATCAATGTTTTAAGTACATCATGACTTAACTCTGAACAAATTATAACAACATCGTTCCCGATTGTCAACACTAAAAGTTATTTTTTTGTAAAATTGTTTCTCTTTGGGAACAAAAAGTGATATAATAAAATCACAAAGAAATCTGGAGGAGGTTTTTATATGAGAAGTAATTCTGAAATCGTTGATATTATAGTTTCTCTATATACGGAAAAAAATTGGTCTTTAAGTGAATTTGCTAGAAGATTAGGATTTCATAAATCTTCATTATCTAGGTATTTTAATAAGAGTAGAGAGTTTCCGATTAATAAAGTTTATAAATTTGCTGAAGTATTAGGAGTTCCTTCTGAATATATATTGGGGATCAACGAAAGTACGGATGATATTTTAGATATTTACAACAAGTTAGTTAAAGAACGTAAGAAAAATGTATACAATTATGCTGAACAACAATTGGATGAACAAAACAATGTAGTCAACATGAGTGATTACATTCAAGAAGAAACAGAATGGTATGAAGTGAAGTTTTACGGCAGTGTATCTGCAGGTACTGGTTTGTACTTAGATGATGAGCAGGTAGAAACAATTAGTTTTGGAGCGGATATGGTTCCTGCTTCTACAGACTTCTGCTTGAAGGTCAATGGCGATTCAATGGAGCCAACCTTCCACAATGGAGATTATGTATTCATCAAGCGTGAAACTGAATTCAGAAACGGTACAATTGGCGCAGTAATCGTCAATGGTGAAGCCTATCTTAAGAAGCTATACATTACAGATGATTCAATCAAGCTAGTTTCACTAAACAAGAAATATCAAGACATAACAGTAACAGATACAGACAACTTCAAATACGTTGGAACAGTTGTATTTTAACTATTAGGAATTTCCAAATAGTTGGAAAGGAGGAATATGTATGGAACTATTTTTAACAGATGAAGATGCAAACAGATTAATAAAGATGTTTAAACAAACACTTAAAAAATATAATATTCAACTTAAAGAATACGACCAAGGAGAACTATTATTGCATGGAATTGGCGGTGTAAAGAATGGAGAATTTAGATTGATTTATAAATTTTCTCCAGAAAACAAAGTGATTAATTTTATTGAATGTAAATATAACTATTGTTTATTTAGAATCAATATTAATAACAGTTTTCATAAAAATGCTGATGGAACAAGAATTCAAGGGAATAGAATTAATATCTTTTCTGAAGAAGAATTCGATGCAAAAGGAGATGGAAAGACATACATGAAGGCATTCCCTCTTCCGTTTAAAGATACTATTAGAAACACTTCTGATTTTTTAGAACTATTTGAAGATGTAGTAAAATTTGCAAATATTTTAAAAAATGATGATTTAAAGATTTCCATTCAAGATAGTTTATTGTAAAATAATGCAAAGGAGGAATCGTTATGGACGTGAAACAAATTAGAACAGATTATTTTAATTTCATATCAGAAAATACTAAATTTATAGAATCAAAGTCAAATAGTTTAGAAGTAGTAACTCCGTTCATTGATTCATTTGGCGATGGAATTTCATTTGTAATCGTTCAACACGATAATTATTTTACAGTTACTGATCATGGCTTTACCATTTGGAATTTAAAAAATTACGGATTAGACTTAATGGAAAAACGTTCTAGTAGACATCAGATTTTACAATCATATTTAAATTATTCTGGGTTTTCATTAATTAATGAAAATATTCAAAAGAATGTTGATAAAAAAAACTTATCTCAAGCAATTCACGACATGACTCAATTACTCATTAATTTATATGATTTTATATTAGTTTCTAAGAAACGAGTACAAAACTTTTTCCTTGAAGATGTTAAAACTTATTTTTCAGAAAATAAAGATCAATATAGTTATTTCCAAGATTTTTCAGTAGAAGGAAAATCTAAGTTAAACCACAAAATAGATTTTGTATTTTTAAATGATTCAGGAACAAAATTAGTAAAAGTACATAATCAATTAGATAAGCAACAAGTCAATAATACTTTAGTTAGTTGGTTAGATACTGTTGATAAAAGAAGAATTGATTATGATGGAAATGAAACGCTCAATATCATATTGAGTGAAGAAGGATATAAAAATGTTTCTCAAACTAATCTTGATGCTTTAAAAGAATATGATATTCAAGTTTACAATTTTAATGATAAAAAAGTATTACAAAAAACATTTGCAAAATAGAAAGCCGTAAAGGCTTTTTATTTGTAGTAAAACCGAACATACGTTCTATATAAAGGAGGAATAACAATGGCTTCATTTAGAAAACGTGGCGATTTCTGGGAATATCGCTTTAGAGCTAAACAAATTGACGGTACTTTTAAAGAAGTAATGCAGTCAGGATTCAGAACAAAGAAAGAGGCACAAATAGCTGCATCAATGCGTGAAACGGAATTAATTCAAGGTGGTTCAATAGATGGTGGATTAAGAGTTTTTGCTGACTATTTTGAACAATGGTATTACTTGTATAAAGAGTCTAATCTAGCACCTAAAACACAAAAGAATTACAGAATTTCAATTAAAGTAGCTCATGACTATTTTAAGAAATTGAGAATTAAGGATATTACAGAAGAAGTTTATCAAAAATTCTTGAATGATTATGGTAGCACTAGAGCAAAAGAAACAGTTGAGAAAGCACATACCCATTTTAAACAAGCGTTAAAACGTGCTGTTAAGAAAGGTTATATAAGATATAGTCCAGCAGAAGATGTAATTGTAAAAGGGAATGATACACACAAAAAGAAAGAACGTGTTAAGTATTTAAACGAGGCAGAACAGAAAATTCTGCTTGAGGCTGTTGTGGAGAATATTAATCGTGGTGATAGTTATATAATATCAGATTACGCTATTTTAGTATCGTTGACTTGTGGATTACGTTTTGGAGAGTTGATTGGTTTAGGGACAGATTCGTTTAAAGAGAATTTTAGTAAGATGGTTATTAATCGAACGTGGGATTATCAAATAAACTTTGAGTTTTCTCCAACCAAAAACGAGGCATCTAATAGAACGATTATAGTAGATGAATTGACAAGAAAGGTTATTAAGCAGTTAGTTAAGTATCAATTATCTAATAGGATCGTACACAAAAACAAATTAATTTTTATAAATGGATACGGTCAACCAATTAGCAACACGGCTGTTAATAAAAGGTTGAAACATTATGCTGAAGAATTAGGAATAACGAGTATCACTCATCACCACTTGAGGCACTCTCATATCTCTCTACTACTCTATAAGAAAGTCAATATTAAGTATGTTTCAAGAAGAGCTGGGCATGCAGATATTTATACAACATTGAATACTTATTCTCATATCATTGACGAATTGGAGCAATCAGAAAACGATACACTCTCAAATATTATCTGTTCACTAAATTCACAAACTTTGTAGATAAAAATGCACTATAATTTGCCCACAAATTGCCCACAAAAATTTTATTTTTTATCATATTTTATGAGTTTCTTAAAAATACAAAAATAGCTAGAAACATTTTTAAATCAACGTTTCTAGCTTTTTCAAC